>CENX01210737.1_pt1 | contig 34738 bp, 29 predicted proteins | sample 361321 | NCBI WGS metagenome assembly CENX01 (sample SAMEA2619678, study PRJEB7988) | marine metagenome | isolation source: saline water (ENVO:00002010), including | reverse complement strand
CGACCCACGTTCCATTTCTACGTTCACAGTCTTCTTGTGTGATCTCTCGGTCATCTTCGCGATCTTCTTCAAAGTAACATAGACTGCGTTCCTCGAACCAAGTTCCACCGCGTCGCTCACACTCATCTGCTGAGATTTCAGGTTCTTCAGCTACACATCGATAGAATGCACTGAGTGAAAATTTATCTCGGGTATCATTACTTCGATTTTGTTCAGCCGTAGAGTTTTCGAAAATGATAGTAATTTCAGAATCAGTCCAATTTCCACTCATTGCTTCACAATGAATCTTCAATTCTTCGAGCACTTCAGGATTATCCGTATCACAGACACCACCGTGCTGATGCGCGTGTGTATGTGTTGTATCTCCATGAGAGTGTGAGTGAGAGTGTGGGGCATGACCCCTAGGGTTATGTCTTCCAGGGATTACCCAATGTTCACGAGTTCCACTATCTTCTGTCCAGTCGGTTTCAAACCAAATCCATGTTCCCTCCACCGATTCACAGACAATTCTCTGAACATCTAATGCGTCGACGTCACAGTAAGATTCCCCTCCACGTTCTGATGCCTCAATCCAAGTACCTCCATTAGAATTGCAATCATCTAGGTTTGTACCGGCACGATCCCTACCGATTCCTACATCAGCGGCATAGATGACATCACCTGTTGCAGTTATTGATCTATCATCAACAATGATATCATCAGTTGTATCTGAATCCACATCAAGATCTTCAATGCAACCAGCTAAAGCTGATGTAATCATTAGTAGTGTAAGTACCAAGGGTTTAGTATACATGAATTTCCGTATTTACTAGAGTGTTTAATATCTACCCTATTAAATGACTAATCTATTCTTTCATCTTCGAACTTCTCTAACTTGATTTACTCATTCCACCAACTATTCCTAGTACTCCAGAAACTATTGACAATACAGCAGCAAACACTGTGATGAATACCCCTGTAGATGCCCCCATTGTACTGCCTTCCGAACTTGGAAGCATTAGATACCAAACAAGTACTGCTAGAACCATCAGAACTCCGCTAGCTAGTGAAACCCATTTTCCATGTGATTCAATTCCACCTGGTAGGGCTACTCCAACCATACCAAGAATCGCAAAGACAAGTGCTGCTAATGCTACTACTGTTCCAACCCAAAGAACAATTCCACCTGTGGAACCTGCAGAAACTCCTTCGTCACAACTTGTTTTAGCGGCAGTGGCGTTTGTTCGTTCTTCTGTAAATTCAACTGTTGTCCCAGTTGCTGCTGAAGTCATTGTTTCACCTAAAGTGATCATTCCAATTGTATAATCATAAAGATTCGTGCAATAATCAGACATAGAGCCGGTAACTGCAGTTTCTTCACTAAACTTCTCCGTCATTTCTGCAATAGATGCGTTCGTCATTCCTTCTGAAAGGATCGATATCCCCATTTGCATACATGCAAGCTGCGTTGTTTCATTTGTAATCCCTGAGCAATCTAAAGTAACCGTTCGAAGGCCAGATGAGGAGGATTGACCTGTTTCATCTGCATCCGAGTTTAGCCAAGACCCATTAAATTGTCCAACCGCTGAAAGAATTAGTGCCAGAGCAATACATACAACTGCAGCTATTGCCATAATATCGATTCCACCTTCTTCAGATGGGGTTGAAACCATGGGTTGAGGGGTTGCCATAACTGCAGGTGCTGGCATAGCTGCAGGAGAGATAGGAGCTGCTGGCTGTGCTGGCGCTGCTTGGAAGTCAGGATAATATTGTTGAGTATAAGTCACGGCTTGATCAGGTGTATATCCTTGAGAAATCAGGCCATCGTAGTAGCTTTGGGCGTCAGTCATGTGTAATACAAGAGGTGGGGATTGAATAACTGTATTCCTAATCAATTCGGAGAAAATTTCAAAATATAACTTACTTTTTTTATTATATGCATAAGATTTGGTGTCTCATTTTCATTGTCTTATTCTCTCTATGTCCTATCGTTGCATCAGAAGAAAATACTGAGGTGGGTGATGAAAATACAAATGCAAGAATTGGTCCAGAATTCAGTTTTGATTGTAATGATGATGGAACACGACCTGAACATCCAATAAATCAATACATACCCTATGAAGAAAGACCTGATTTACCATCTGGTGATATACATAAACACCTAGCGTGTCAATTGTACAATCCCAATGACTTCAATATTACAGTAAGTCTTAGTGTACCTTTGGGAATAGATATTTGGTCCCCAGATCAATATTGTGTGGACTATTATTACTATGGTTGGGACTCCGATACGGGCATGTGGGGAGTGATATCTCAACCAAATTGTACCAATGGAAAATGGTTAATTCAAAATGGGCATTCATTAGATGAAAACTATTCATATGAATTAGTCAGAAACGAAACAATATACTCTAATTTGACCATATTCGCAGATTCGATATATCACCCAATGCAGCCTGGCTCACAAGAAATCAATCTTACTACTAGAATTACTAAAACTCAATGGCTAGGAGATAATGAGACATTATGTCAAAATTGTACAACAATAAACTACACTTCAACTCAGTTTTTCAATGAGTGGTGGAATATTGATGTATACACAGATTTGACGAATTGTTATTTGCTAAATAGAGGATATTACTCGGGAGATATGCTAGTAATATTCGAGGATTTTTGTGATGATTTAGGAATGGCTAACGCTGTAGAAGTATTAACTCAAAGTGATTTCATCGATGTGCGCTGTTTTCAGCAACAAAAGTATGTTTACACTGAATGGAATGCAAACGGGCAAACTACTAACGAATGTGATTTTGAGGTAGATTCGAGTTGGCAACAATTATTCAATTCTAGTAAATTAGATCAAACAAAAATGCTTGATAGTTATGATGGTGACGATTATTATTATGATGGTGGCCATTATTATTATTGGGATGGACTTCACCATTATGAAGAATATATTGACAGAGATACTAATGAAGAAATTGATTATTGGGGATCAAGACAATGTCCTGAACAGATTCCAATAACGGTTTCTGTCGATATCATGGGAAACATAAACTTTACAAAAAATGGTAAAATTCAATTAATTTCTCATCAGTATAGTCTCGATGATGGTTTAACAATTCATAATATTAGTAATCAAACATTCGAAATTTCATCAAATAACACACCAAATTTAGCATATAACATTCCTTTATCTCAATCTGATGAAGAAAATCTTCTGATAATTATAGAAGGTAGGGTTATTCTCGAAAATGAGTCTTATGATGAGATAATCTTGGGTAGTTGTTTAACAAGATTTGGGGCTGATTCCTTGAATGAAATTTATGAGGAGGCTGCGTTGACCATGGGAATTAGTGGAGGTCCACTTCAACGAATTAGTAACTCGATTGCATATTCTATTGGAGTAGATAGTTTTGTTGTTGTTGGGTTCTTTTCAATGTGTATTCCACCTATCTTATACTTGGTACTGACACGAATGGTTAAACGCATCAATGAAGAATTTTGAAGAAAAAGAAGCGGATGACTGATGAACCAGTGCTGATGCATGTAGTAATATGGTGGAACGTCCAAGGGGGACAAGGGACTTCTATCCAAATGAAATGAGATTGAGATCTTGGTTATTTGATAAGTTTCATGCTGCTTCTAAAGCACACGGATTTGAAGAATATGATTCGCCTATTCTAGAGTATGAAGAATTGTATACTCGTAAACAAGGAGAGGAGATTACTCAACAATTATTCAACTTTGAAGACAAGGGTGGAAGAAAGGTATCTCTTCGACCTGAAATGACTCCTTCGCTTGCTAGAATGGTAATGGCTCAAGCTAAAACATTACCCTTACCGCTCAAATGGTACTCTATTCCTCAATGTTGGAGATATGAGAGAACACAACGAGGGAGGGGTAGAGAACACTACCAATGGAATGTAGATATTTGGGGCACTGAAAGTATTTCAGCAGATGCTGAATTGATTTCAATAATGGTTCATTTTTTCAAAAGTGTAGGGTTGAATTCAGAAGATCTTGTTATCAAAATCAGTAGTAGAAAGGTACTGGAAGAGGTATTGGGGGCATTAGGAATTGATGGAAATGGGTTTACACAAACGTGTATTATTGTAGATAAAATGGACAAACTTCCTGCTGAGGTAATTGAAAACCAATTAACTGAGATAGGGCTAGATTCTTCCTCAATTACAACAATCCAGACAATTCTTGGAATCAAAGAATTAGATAAATTGGAAGAGAGCCTTGGTGAGCAAAGTTCAGCCGTTTTGGAATTGAGAGAGTTGTTTTCAATGTTAGAATCTTACAACATTCGAGAATGGATAGAATTTGATGCATCTATTGTACGTGGTTTAGCATATTATACTGGTTCAGTTTTCGAAGCCCACGACAGGAAAGGTGAGTTAAGAGCAATTTGTGGGGGTGGTAGATATGACCGTTTACTATCTAGTTTAGGTGGAAATGACTTGCCAGCTAGTGGTTTTGGTTTTGGTGATATGGTCATTATGGAATTATTGACAGATCGAGGATTATTGCCTGATATTACATCTGGTAGCCAGGATGTTGTAATTTCACTAGGTGAAGAATTACGCCCTGAAGCGATGTCTGTTGCTTCAAAATTAAGAGAAAAGGGTAGATCAGTAGATGTCGTCTTAGATGATAAAAAATTGAAATGGGCATTTCGTCATGCAGATAGAATCGGAGCGTCTCGTCTTGTAATGATAATGCCGGAAGAATGGAAAGATGGGAAAATAAAAATCAAGGATTTAGAAACAGGCCAAGATGATGAAATTCTTGTCAGTAGTCTATGATAAAATATCAAATCAAATTGGAAATTGATTGTAAGATAGGTTCGAATTGAGAAGTTAATAATGCATATACTAAGCCCAATGTGAATATCATAAATATCCAAAAAATTGGTTCAGACCAATTCTTTACTTTACGACCATCAAGAGGGCCATATGGTATCATATTGAAGGCAGCCAATATCGAATTACCCCATAACCAAGCTATTACAAATTGGTTGACAAAAATATTGGTGGTTATACCTAAGAGTAAACCTCCGCCAACTATTCCTATTCCGAAAAGAATCAAATTTGAAATGGGTCCAACCAGTGCAATCTTCCCATTTTGTTCTCTACTGATATTTCCTGCAACCATCACTGCTCCAGGAGCCATGAAAACGATTCCCAATATTGCAGCAATAATAATTCCCGTTTTCAGCCCCTTGGGATCTGCCCTAAATTCTGCCCAACAACCATAATGACGAGCTAAAAATTTGTGAGCTAATTCATGGATAATGAATGCTGGACCTAAAGCTAAAATGTATAGAATGCCCCAAATCAGCATGGTAATAATTACCGAAAGCAGGGAATCCCCACTAGACAATATCGTGAATATGCCACCCATTCGCATGAAAGCTAAAGCAAGACCAAAGGCAAGTGTGGCTAAAATTAGATCGTTCATTTCTCTTTTAGAAAAATGCCAAAAAGAGCCATCGTGTTTTTGCAGTGTATGTTCCTGAAAATATAATTGATTCATAAAAGAGCTTAGTAGTGCTCCACCCTTGAATTCGGGGGCTGGTCCTTGTTGAATGATAACGCGAACATGACGTTGGCCTTGAGATTCTTTTGAGGTGTTTTTTTGCGTGCCGCGAAAAAAATCTTCCTCTTCTATAATTACGCCCCCAATTCTACTTATGATCCGAATCTAATTTAGGGTTGTGATTATTCCTTCCGCATCTACAACTAATGATTCAGAGTGTTTCTCATCCATTTCAGGATAATCTGTTCTTCTATGAGATCCGCGACTTTCTTCTCGTGCATCAGCAGTAGATGCAATAGTTCTAGCAAGTGCAAGCATCCCTTGAAGTTCCAATGCTCTAACCAATTCAGTATTCATTACAAATGATTCATCAGATATTCGAGTGCTTTCTTTCACCATCTCTTCTATCTGAGCAGAACAAGATGAAATAATTACTGCTTCTCTCTCTAAACCCATACTTGAATTCATCAATCTTCGCAATGATGCAATTCCTGCTCCAACGGATGGTCCGGATTCAGTTCGTGACAATGCCTCTATGGAGTTTTCAGATATTAATGCCATTTCATGTAGAAAATCTTGATCTCCGAAACCAACAGTACCGCTCCACTTAGCCGCGGAAAGTCCTGTATTTGAACCCCCGATCAAATCATCTAATATTCGATTACCTGGAATCATGTCTGCACCATGCATTCCTGAATCTGCTGAACCGCCAGCAGCATACAAGCCGGTTAGCCAGAGATCTTGAGAAAGTAGAGCTCGTCCTTGATTATCTACTGCCACACCTCCGATCGCAAAATCAGGTTGTGGTTCGATTGGGACTACGTCTTTCCATAAATTAATACTAAATCTTGATTCGAGAATATTCGCAGTAGTTGTAAACCATGCTCGTTCGGAAGTTGCTACATTTCTAGCATCTAAAACATAATCGCCATCTATCAATGAAATTGATGCTTCGGTCATTGTTCCTGTTAATTCAACATCGTCACCATTGGATTTTCGAATTCGTGCGCCCGCAGATAACAAAGAAATTGGTAAACGATAATTGGATGTTGGAACGCATAATGGGTGCCATGAAATAAATTCCATTCCACGTAATTTCGCACCGGATCTCAATGCAAGTGAAGCCCCTAAGCCATTTCCTCCTTCATCGTTCCAAAGACCAGAATGATCTTGTGTAGCGAGAATTATTGCCTTAGATTGAATTGAAGTAATTACTCCTGTTTGTATATCTAAAACAACTAATCCTCTAACTCTTTGACTTTCTACAGAAATAGATACTGAATGCAGATCGTATTTTCGAGGAATTCCACGTTTCATACACTGTTCTTCTAAAATTCGAATGATTTCTCTTCCAGTTGAGTCTCCTGCCGTACATAACCTCGGAGATGAGTGACCTATACTTTCAGCAGGATGAGGTGAGCCAGATTCGTTTCTTTGGAAATTAAAGCCCCATTTCTCGAGTTCGATTAAATTATCCAAAGCTGATTCGCATCGTTGATTGACTATTGTAGAGTTAGAAAGACCGAATCCTGCTGAAGATGTGTTCTTTTCATGATGAATATGATCGTTTTCGGAAACAGAAATTGCAATGCCTGTCGTACAGGTTTTTGACTGAGCGTTACTAGGTCCGCCACTTTCGATTACTGCTACAGTAGCACCTGCATCTGAGGCAGCGATTGCTGACCTAAGTGCTGCAATTCCAGAACCGATGACTAGTACATCCCAAGACTCCATTGACTCACCCGATGTAGTGGCCACATGAAGCAACAACATAAACGCGGCGGCTTGAAGAGTTACTAAATTATCTCATCTTCAAAGTACTACTAACCTCTCGAAGTGCTTCAATACCTAGACTACTTGCTCGCCTCATTCTAACTTGAGTACTTCCTGATCCACCACTACGTTGTAGAACATCGGTAGACAATACTACTGATGAAATAGTTTCTCCGCCTTCTTTTCGTAAATGAATCTGGACAGGGTGTTGCCCCCTACTCTTAGGGGACCAAGCAATTCCAATCCATAATACGAGGCCTCTCTCCATCAAAATGGAAAGGCGATCTGCAAGTGTTTCTGTCATTGACATGGTATTCAGAGGAATAGCAGCGGGCAAACAAGGGGTGGGTTGTGGAGTTACTCTAAACGTTTGAGAAATTGGAAGACCGTCTGGTACAACTACTTCTACTTCTACAGTTTCTTCGGTTTCACCAAAATTATGAATCATCAAGAATAAATCTCCTTGACCATCTGAACATGCAAGAGGCAAATCATGATCCATTCGCCATTCAGAATCTGTAAGTGATACATTGCCTGAAAGTATGTCATTTCTTACTCTACGGATAATTCTGAATAGCCCAGGTTGCCAAGCCTCTGTATGTTCCAATAGACGGTTAAGAGTGGTAATATTGAATGGTAATGGTTTCTCACTTTGGGGGGAAGAAAGATCTTCGTATTCTGATGAAATAGATTCTTGTTTCATAATTCTATCTCGCATTTCTCTTCTTACAATTGAAGTCAAGATATTGTTCAATTTCCAGGCATTAGTTCCATCTTCGCCAGTCATATTTGAGAGATATACAGCTTGAACTATTCTTTCTCTAGCCAAAGTTGCTGGTAATTTATTTCGGATAGATGGTTTAAGTTCATCTAACCACGCAGACCATTGTGAAGCTGAATCTGGATCCATGTGAGCCTCAATTAGATCACTTAGAACTGTGTGCATCTGACTACTATGTTGTGTTGGGGCATGGAATGGTAAATATTTGAATTCAGTAGATCTCATTAGAATTGATCTTTCCAAGCGTATTGTTTGTGCTACTCCAATAGATAAAAGAATTAGACTAGTCATTAAAATCAAAACATTTCCTGGACTGCCTTCTTCGAAATTATTATGCAGAAGTACCAAAATTCCAACTGAAGAAAATGTCACTAAACGTATTCTTTCATTCAATCTATTTTCTCGTATCATACTCAAGATTCGTTCTGCTCCAGGGAATGAATTTAAAGATAATTTATCTGTATTTTTGTTGTTGTCGCCAAAATCATTCTCAGCAGTGGCAAATTGTTTTTCGGCGGCATACCAAGAAGGAAGGAGTACCAATGATGGGAAAATTATCATAAAAATTCCAATTTCATTTGTCTCTACTTGTTCTGAGAATACCATCAAAACTATCAAACAAAATATCATGATGGGGCCCAATAACAATCTCAAAAGTTTAATGGGCAAAGATGATGAGAAATTTACAGATATATTCCTAAGTTTATCTGTATTGATTTCTGCATTTTCTTCAAATTGATCTAAGGGTATATTGTCGCCATCAGGATCTGGAATTTCCAACGGCGTGGTCGACGATAGATCGAGAGATTCGTCGCCCTCCATGACTCTCCGTTAGCATCAACCAACTTCATCCCATCGCAACGATTCATGAAGGAAGGGCGATTCCATTGGGAATGGGCGTGTAGCATAGCCTGGATAATGCACCGGCCTCCTAAGCCGGGGACCGCGGGTTCGAATCCTGCCGCGCCCGTATTTTACCCAATTGAAAGGCCATATGCCCGTCCTATAGTTCCATAACGATGCAAAAGATCTTGTAGATAGATTCGAGGATTTTGAGTTCCAATCATTTCAACCTCAGTTAAAGCCAATGCGTCTAACAACTCTTGACGCATAGAATCAGGAATAGATAATCGACCATTCATTACTGCCATATGGACTTGATTTACAATATCGCTGCCTTCTAATGCATGTTCACGAAGCATGTTATCTAATTCACGTAATGCTCCTGCTGGAGTGCGCTTTCTTCTATTACCAACTTGTTCATTCTTCCATTCATTCACTCTACCTCGTATGGCCAATTCAACCATATGACGGCCCGCTTGTAATGTGACAGAATTGACTAATCTTACTACTGCTTCTCTATCTTGTGCTAATCCCCTATGTACCAATAAATCAAGAGTGAAAATTGCCTTACGTAGATCTCCATTTGAAATATGTGCAATATCTCCAAAAACACCATCTGAAACTTTTATGTTTTCCTTGGTAACAATTTCACGAAGTAGAGTCTCGATTTGTTCTAAAGTGGGAGAAGGTAAACGAATAGATCTAGTTCTAGAACGTAAAGCGTCAATTATCCTACTTGGAGATCTAGCTACCAAAATAAATCGAGATGTTTTTCCTGATTTTTCCATCATTCTTCTAAGGTATGCTTGTCTTTTCATTCCGAGGTGATCTGCATCTTCAATAATGATTAATCTGGAAATTGGAATTCTTCCATCTTGTAAATCTATTTCTTCTCCTCCTGGAGGAGGATCTGATGAGTTTGTTTCCCATAATGATCTATCAAACGCATCCAAACTAGTTCTATTTGCTAATGTGGATGATGAATCGGATCCGCCTTTCAAAAATTCTTCAAACTTACCCATTGCTCCAGATGATCCCGCTAAATCTCTAGCTTGTAACACATGATGTGTTGCTTCCCAACCCGGGCCCAAAACTTGCCGAGCAACTAACTTCCAAGCTGTTGTTTTCCCACAACCTGTTGGACCTGATATCAACAAATGTGGAGGGTCACCCTCCATACTTGCAGAAAATAAAGCGTCACGAAGGTTTTGGGGCAATAATAACTCATCAAAACGACGAGGGGAGTGTGTCGTTAACCAAAGTGCCACACACACTGAACTGAGGGGGGGTCTTTCAATTCAACGCAAGGGTAATTATTCTGCAATAACTGATTTGTAACCACCACGTCGGGGTTTAGAGAAAATTCGATAGCCGCAGGATTTGCACTGAAGTGTACTGGTTTCACCCATTGTATCAATAGCAATCATGTGTCCACACCTAAGACATCGATAGTCGACTTCTGCCATAACACGCCGACATAGGCCTCATTATTGAATGCGACGGTATAATATTGAAAACAGAAAGGTTGCACGAGAATGCATGGATGATGATTACCAACCTGACTTAAGTGGCGAAGGTGGTGTTCTTGGAGCGCTGTTTATGACTGCTTTTGGTTCTCCATTTTTGGGTGCAGGTCTGTTTACCCTCGTTGCAGGAGTCGGTATACTTCTTAACGAAGGTCTTGAAGGACTGTTTTTGATTTTCTTTAGTTTGCCTTTCATAGGTGTTGGAGGAATGATAGTATTTGGTGGATTATACAACATAGGGATAGGTATTGGAATCATAAGACAGAAGGACAATTTGTCAACTCCACCAACTAATATCCAGTCGCAAAGTCAAACATTCTTGGGAATTAGCTCTGAATCTGTTGTATTCTCCAATCCTCTGGTAATTAATACGGAATCTCTGAAAAAAGAAATCTCACTTGAAAAATCCAATGAATTACCTCGAGAAGTAGTTGATCTACTCTCTTCTAGCAAAGAGTTCTGGGTTTTACAATTATCTCCTGGTGAACGTTTTTTTCAGATGCACATCGAGAGCGGGCTAATTGAGTACTGGGTTGATGGTGCAATGCAGCATCAGCAAACCGGCAATATTGATGATGCGCTAAAATATCTTGAATCAATAATCTTCGAAGAAGATGTACAGCAAAGTGAGGATTTAGTTGATGTTTTTAAGCAACAACTAGAACATTCGATACAGCAACAGGAGTTGGACTTTCAACTAGATAATGAAATTAAATCCGCCAGTGAACATTTAGTAAAAGACTCAGAAACCATTCAAACTCATTCTGGAATAGGAATTGGTTCACGTTTGCGTGTTTTGTTAAATAATGGCTTCCCGGTGTTGGTTTTTATTTTGTTTGGTTTATACTTTTTCACGCCATTGGGTGCGATTATGGACGAGGTCTTCGAGGAGGAGATACCCGATACTTGGTGTGATGGTACGAATCACTATCCTGTAACAGTGCCAATAACTATGCAAAGTGAATTGGTAGCAGATTATGACACCGTTAACGGAGAGACCATGTCATATGGGATGGATAATCGTAATACAAATACCGATTCTAAAATGGAATTGGCAATAAATGGAGGCGTTTGCAACTACCAATACAGAGTGGGAGATACGCAGGGTTTCGAGTTTACATATCGGTTAGATCATGTAACTAATATTGATGGAGTTAGTATTTTGGTAATGGACCATCCACTTGGCCTTACAAATGGCTATTCTGGTGTCACCATAGAAACTACCACTGATAATGGTTCAAACTGGGAATTACAGTATTCGTCTCGATTCATGTTTGGTGAATACGAGAGGGGGGCAACTTTCGAAGAAGTGCATGAAAATTTTTCTTACAATGAATGGTACAGGCATCAATTTGACAAAACGGTTAGTAATGTAACGCATGTAAGATTGATAACAGCAGTAGCCGATCAGTCAGAAGATTCTGCAGTAAGTTTCTCGGCGCTTAGAATTGATGCTGAAGGTGATTATGATTATCCCGATTATCGTCTTTGTAACGCTACTTGGGACGGACGGTTTGTTAACTCAACCAGCGACATGATTGAATGGCCTGTCGTTGGGTCATTGGGTTGCTAATCGTTTTTCCATATCTTTATCCAAACAACAACTGAAGGAGTCATTAAATGAATAATCACTTAATCAGTTATGTCGTTCAAATAATATGCCACATTGATAATCCCAGCAAAACAAACCCAGGCGATATACGGCCAAACTAATTTTGATGCTGTTGGAGCGTGTTCGTATATCAACCAAGCATATATTGTTGTGAAAATGACCATTCCCAAAATCATAAGACTAGACATAAGATAATTTGCAGAATTAAACACGCCACTCCAAGTAAAATTGAGCGCAAGTTGTATGAGGAATAAGATTACAATAATAGCAAAATAGTCAATTTCATTTATTTTAGTAAGAAAAATGGAGAAGCTAATGGCAATCATTGTGTAAAGAACCATCCAAACGGGTCCAATAATCCAACTAGGTGGTTGAAAAAATGGTTGATATTCTGAATTAAATGTCAAAAAAAATACCCCAAGTGAATTATGATGATTTTGCTTTTTTGCAGACATCGACGAAATTTTCAAACATTTTTCTACCAAACTCTGAATGATCAACTTCAGGATGGAATTGGAGGCCGAACCTGTCTTTAGTTTCATTTTCCATTGCTTGGACTTTGCATGAATCACTGCTAGCCGTAATTCGGAAATTTTCTGGGACTATAGTGACTTCGTCATTATGTGATTCCCAAACTTGTTGAATCTCTGGTGTGTTTGCAAAAATTAAGCCTCCTCCGTCGACTAAACTAATTTGGGCAGCACCAAATTCTGGTTCAGGTGCCGGTGCTGCTTGGCCACCATAATATCCTGCCATGAATTGGTGTCCTGCACAAATACCCAATATTGGGATATCTAATGTAAGATATTGTGCACAATTTGCTAATTCTCCAGTAACCCCCACTCGTTCCGCTCCACCCGAAAGAATGAGTCCGTCTAACTTCCGTAACTCATTCAATGGCGTATCATTTGGCAAAATTTTCGTATCAACACCAAGATATCTGAGCATTCTCCATTCTCTGTGAGTCCATTGTCCCCCGTTATCAATCACATCGATCAACATGCGGGGCTCGGTTTCACCCATGGATGTGCCCCAAACAGTCACTCCATGAAACTATCATTAATTCACAAGTTGCTTTCTTTGCATTTCTTGTTCTAATTTTGTAAGATTTAAGGCAATAGATGCAAGATCGGTTCCAAAACCAAGAATAAATTGATTTCGAATTACAATTGCTGGACCTGTCATTTGAGTTATGGCTTCGGTAATCTCGCCGATTTGACTTTCTTCGCTCCCTTCATCAATAATTGCAATTCTACCAAGGCCTATGTGACTTACATCTAATACGAAAATATCTTCATTGCTAGATGCCGCTACTGTCCAAGGTGAATGTGTCAAAATTGCTGCTGCCTTACCTGGATTATTGAGAGAAAGTTGTGCGAGTAAAACAAATATCAATCTATGGTGCTCTGGAGCTTCTTTAGATGCACTCATCCCCAAATTAGAAGATATAATGTCTGATGGACTTAATTCAGATAGAATGGTTCCGTTCTTAGTCATATGAACAATACCAGCGACAGTAGGGTCTAATTGAGCTATTATTCCACCATTGGAACGAATTAAGGAATCTAAATGAATTCTGGTTCCAATCTTATTGAATAATGAATGGAAATTAAGATCGCTTTCAACTAAGAAATCAGAATCTTGTACCAAGGACTGTTCAGTGATTATTGGAGGTTGAGAAGATGCTTGTTGGATCATGTCTGAAAATTCCGAGTTTTCTGGATTTGTTGTATTGTTAACGGGTGATGTTTTTGGAGCCCCAAATAAGCCAGAACCTCCCATTGAGGGTCGAGCACGATTACGGGAAGTTGGGCGTGTTTGTGGGGAGGTTGGGGGTTGAGTTTCGTCGTCCATCGAGTTTCTAATGTAGCAAGCCGATTATATACAGGTTGGCCTTGGGAAGAATCCCTGCCCCGATGGTGTAGTGGCCTATCATGCAGCCCTGTCGAGGCTGCGACCCGGGTTCAAATCCCGGTCGGGGCGCCATTTATGATTGAAAAATAACATCATTCAGGTTGGATTCTGATCCAAAATCCAACCATCGATTTAGTTGCTCCATATTGTTTTCTTACTTTGAAAGAAATATCAGAATGAGAACACCTATTTGGTAAAATCGAAAATAATCTATCTGATAGTGTTGATAATTCATCAGTGGGCAATATACTCCACCCTCGAATTATTGACGGTGTATCTTTTCTCAATAAATGAATCAGATGAGGTAGGTGTTCCAATGAGTCATGTGGCAAATTAACAAATAAGACATCCCAACAACCGTGTTGATTTCTATCCGAGGCCAAGACTAGAGCATCCATATTTGCTACTTGAATTTCTTCAGTAACTTGGAGAATCCCATCGATTTCAGAAACTGATAACGATTTCAATGGAGAAAGATTTCTAAACAAATATGGGATACAAGCAGGATTCAAATCATTAGCTAAAATTGAACCTGTTAATCCATGGTGAGAAAGAAGGTGTGCTAGATTGGGACCGACCCCGCAGTATAAGTCGCAAACCGCTAATGGTCTGTTTATTTCGTCTCTAAAATGTAAAAGTTTACGAGTTGTTTCCAAACGTTCATTTTCTAATTTTCCTGAATAGTATACCTCTCTAGGATCGAGATGAATCTGTAATCCAGATTCTTTGATGATTGTTTCTGAATTCAATAATTCAACTGGAACCTCTTCTAATTCATTTCCTTGAAGAATTTTGTCCAATCTTATTGCTGCAACCTCTAAATCACGAACTCGAAATTTTCCTTTTACTCCATAATCAAAAAGAGTTAGTCGAATTCTGGGGTGAGTTTGCATTTTTGCCCTCACCAAAGCATCAACATAATCTGGAATCTCGTCGCTGAATCTATGGGCAGGTTGAATCATAATATCTCCAATTATTTCATGTCCTGTCGACAATCTATCATCTAATCTTGAAAACATTTCTTGACCTATCTCTTTCTCAAAAATTTCTTTCCATGAGCCATGATTTTGAGGGTTTGAAATTGGATTGATGTATACAATATCTCCAATTATGTTTTCAGGAAGTATATCAGGAAATTCATCACTCAAAGGAATTACTATCTTATTTTCTTCGATTTGGTGTATTCGAAATTCTGAAGATTGCCAATCATTTGCTCGAATTATCTCAATAATTTCTTGGGCCCTATCAGTCGGTACGCTCAAATGACGCATGTAACCCATCTTAACCAGTCAGGGTACTGATTTGACGGTGACGGAGAGAATTGCATGGATTCTAACGGTTTATTCCTAATCGGTATGGGCCCAGGAGGGGTTTCCAATATGACTGAAGGGGCAATTAGTGCGGCAAAGGCTGCTGACCATCGGCGATATGAAGCATATACTGCGCTTTGGTCAGAAGAAGATCTTTCTGAACTTGAAGACAGAATTGGACCTATTGAAAAAATTATGCGCCCCGAAGTAGAGAAGCCAGCCCAACTTCTCGAATTGGCATCCACTTCTTCTGTTGCATTGTTGGTTGTCGGAGACCCGCTTCAAGCAACTACTCACGTCGACTTGCAACTACAAGCTGCTGAAGCTGGTGTATCCTGTTCAGTAATACATGGTATTTCGATAACAAGTATTGTATCGGGAGCTGTTGGCCTTTCTAATTACAAGTTCGGAAGACAAACAACACTGACCTATTCGTATGAAGGAGGATGGATCGCCACTTCTCCTCTAGAGGTAATTGGACTGAATCATGCTCAAGGATTGCATACTCTTGCATTCCTTGACTTAGATCCAACTGGTGCTGGAACTGGTGACCAGCGTCCTATGCAACCTAAGGATGCCGTCGAGTCCTTACTATCAATGGCAGAAAAATTACTTTTGTATAGTGAAGAAATGCCAACAGATACAGTATATGATAGGATGAAATTTGATTCGGTGGTCAAAATTTGTAATGAAATTTCTTCACTAATGGTTATTCTCTGTAGTGATATGGGGACTAAGAAGCAAGCAATTCGATATCTTTCTGTTTCAGAATTAAGTGGTGCCACTGAAGGTGGGTTACATTGTCTAGTAATTCCGTCCGAACTGAGTGAAGTTGAAGTTACAGCATTACAGCGCTGGACAAAGAAATGAGCAAGGAGCTCCATCACAGGTCTGAAACGATAAGGGGGGGTACGAAGAACAATGAAAGGTCCGGCTCAAGTTCGATTTCCGGGCGAAGATAAGCGACGGAAGCTCAAAATGAAGGGGATCAAAAAAGCTTCTGAAACAATTCAAAAAAGACTGAGAAATAATCTCGATGGGCTATTAGAAGAGCCAGAAAAAGTAATACCTACTAGACATGAAGATGGTGACTTTCCTAGACGAGACCCATTGAAGAAGACTGTTCGAGAGATGGAGAAAGTAATCAACAAACGAAATAATAGGAAATGGTTACAAAAAAGAATGAGTAAGCGAAGGGGAGATGCTCAGGCTAGGGCCTTAGCTGGATCGCTAGCTGCTGCTCATGAGGAAGATTTTGATACCGTTTCAATTTTTGATAATCCTGCCTATGGTAAGCACTCTTACTTACGTAGAGGGCTAGCAGCACCTTCTGATCTTGCTTCAGTACAAAATCTACATGCTATCCCATTACGTTTACTTCTTTGGAGAGAACATGCTAAAGCAGGGCTCTGGTTTTTCGGAGGAAGAAACCAAACTGTATGTACAGGTGTTAGTCCAATATTACCGAAAGGATGGGTAACTTCTGGACTAAAGGGTGCTCCAATCAAGTTATCGAATAATGATGATGAAGAGAATGGGGTTTGGTTATCTAAAGGATTGAGTATGGATGATATTGACAATTCAAAGATTACAGAAGGAGGTTGGTTAAGAATAAGTTTCAACGATGGAACTGTAGTCGGAATTGATTCAACACAGTTAACGGCAAGTGACACTGGATTTGTGGGCCACTTATCATTGAGAATGCTGCCTCCAAAGTTAACTAGAATTGCACATATTGATTGGATGTGGATCCCGAATGGATGGCCGGAAGATCGTGAATTACCAACTGTCACTGATGATGCTGTCGAAGAAATTTTAGAAGCTTGGGGAGATCTTCAGATAACTGACAAGGACTTGGTTGGAAAATTAAAGGGGGCTGTTACCTCTTCAATTGATGAAGGATTTGTTCTTTCAAATCAGTGGTTCAAAGATATTCAAGAGGGAGTTAATGCAATTGATGGAACTGATTTGGAAAGGCATGCTATTCAAACTGCAATTGATGGAAAGAAGGAAGGATTACACGTTCGAAAAGACGGGGTAGTTTTCTCATCTCCTGATGAAGTAGTAAGAATTGAAATGAATGCTGGGCATGATATTTTGAATGCTCTTTGGGAAGATTATGGCCATATTATTCTAGAAGACTTATTCGGAATAATAGGAGATGAGGCTGATAAATTACACTCAACTCAAATGAAAAAAATGCAAGGATTTAATGCATTCTTGAAAAATATAGATTCGCAACGAAAAACTAAGGCTAGATTGAATGTTCTTCCATGGGTTGATCAAGAATTACCAAAACCACTTAATTTTGCTCATGAATTAATCTGTAAAGCACATGCAGACGGATTAGGATCTACAACTGGAATGGTACGTAAGAGATCAGATGTAAATGAGTCTGCAATTGGATGGGCCTGGTTATCTGCACATGAGAAAGCAGAATCTGAAGCTTGGAGATTTGATGAAGTAGCTAGAGACAAAGGTGGTGATTGGATTCGTTTGATTCAAGATTTATGGGGTGAGAGTGTCAAATTAATCGAAGGAGGCGGGAGTAAAAAGGAATATGTGGAAGCCATGAAATCCTTGGCAAAAACTATGGGAAATAATTCAGAATTGCCTAGTTTTAAGGATTGAAACAATACATCAGTTAATACCTTCCAAATTCTTGCCATATCTGTGAACAAGTCTATTTTTGTGCTTTTTTGTTTGGTGTTATTTGTTATACTAAGCCCTACAACACTGGCTGAAGAGCAATCTGATCAAGATATTGAGGTTGTATTAATCAGTGTTGATAGTACGAATCTCAGATTCTCACCATCAGAAGTGACATTGAATGAAGGAGACACGATTCGCTTCTTCTGGAGTGGAGAATTACTTCCACATAATGCAGTAGAATCTAATGGATTGTTCGATTCAGGTGAGCCCTCAAGAAATGTCGACTATTCATATACATTCAGTGTTGGAGAAAATGGTACGTATGAATTCGTTTGTGAGCCGCATGAAAGCGTGGGGATGGTTGGAACAGTAAACGTCGAGCCACTCATAATTGAGTCGGAGATAGAAAATAATACAGATAATGAAACCGAAATTTTGAATCAGGTTGATTCTGAAGGATTCAATCCTAAGTTTTTAGGTCTTGAACTTATGATTTTGTTCTCTATAGGATTTCTGATATATCAGGTTGGTAGAATACGTAGTTCAGGTGAACTGAGATTAAAGAAATCGGAAGGACCGTTAAATTAACGTAATCCACCACGTAAATGTGACGTTGCGGCGGCCCATCCCCTATTACCAACAGAAGTTGCATATCTTGATGTTTTCATCATGTAAATTCCTAAAGGAATTAAAACAGATGGGATTAAAGGAGCGATTGGATTAATTTGAACATTCATCAGAAAATCAATGAAAATTAAGAGTACTAGGACTGCACCTATCCATAATATCAGCATACCGAAAACATATCTTAAATCAACTTCTTTTTATTGACTTCTATTTCCATAATTTTTCACCAAAAAATGCGACTATTCTTCTAAGGCCGTACAAATATCTGACCAAATATCGTCTATATCTTCTAGGCCTACACTCAAGCGAATGAAACCTGGGTCGATTCCAGATTTCAATCGAACTTCTGGGGGCACGAACATGTGTGAAGATGTTGCTGGAACTTCAATCAGAGATTCGACTCCTCCTAGACTTGTTGCTTCGAAAATAATTGAGAGACGAGACATGAATTTCATCGCATCTCGATCGTCTCCTTTTATCACAAAGGCCAACATACCAGTTCCTTTGGGCATGATTCTCTGAGCAACATCGAAATCAGGATGATCTGGTAAAGAAGGATGTATTACTTTCTCAATTAATGGATGATCTGATAATCTACGTGCTAATTCAGCAGCATTTGATGCATGAGTTGGCATTCGAACGCCTAGTGTCTTTATCCCCCGTTCTAACATGAAACATGAATGAGGATCTGCAGAACCACCAAAATGTATTTTCTTAGAGAAAATTTGAGAAATTAGTTCCTTATTTCCTACAACCACCCCCCCAATATGATCTGAATGGCCATTCAAATATTTTGTAGTGCTATGAATGACCAAATGATGGCCTATTGAAATCGGTTGTATTGCCCAAGGTGATGTGAATGTATTATCGACTACTGAAATCAAGTTGTGTCGATGAGCAATCTCTGCTATTGCTTCTAGATCACAGACCTTTAATGTTGGATTGGTAAGAGATTCGCTATACAGCATTTTGGTGTTTGGTTGAATCGCTGCTTCGTATGAAGCTGGATCTCTGATATCTGCCATGGTAACTTCTATGCCAAAACGTGGAAGGTCTTCGACCATCAAACCATATGTGCCACCATATACATCTGGAGATGCGACAACATGGTCTCCTCTAGAAAGTAAACCCATTAGAGTGGTCGATATTGCGCTCATTCCACTGGAGAATATTTCTCCGTCTTCAGCACCTTCTAATGTAGCAATTTTCTTAGCAACTGCTTCTGAATTCACAGATGAAATCCGTGCATAAAGGAGGGTGTGTTGTGCACCTGCTGCCCAGCCTGCATAGCGTTCTTCATCCAATCGGTATGTAGAAGAAAGATATACTGGAGTGTTTACTGCCCCATCTGCTTGGTAGGTTCCTGAATGAATCGCGTTGGTCGAGAATCTTTTGTCGTCGTCCATTATCCACACCAATTGTTGGGGGGGTAATCAAGACATGAATAAATTGTATTGGTTGAGGGCTCGATGTTGGAATCATGTCTATTAATTGAAATTATCATTAATTGAATGTAGAATTAGTTGGTTCAACTAAATCACAACTAATCCACCAGAGTTTGTTTTCTTTAAATCTCAGAAAGAGAGTGGAGTCGGATTCGTCAATTCTATCAATTATTGCAGTTTCATTCTCTTTGGCAAATGGTGGCCATCCTGGTCCATTCAGAAATTCAGGGGATTTTTCGATCTTTTGAACTTCCATTCCAACTTCAAAACCATCAATATTGGTTTCCTGATCTCCTTGCTCGATTTTATCTAATATCAAATTCGAGGTTGATTCTGAAATTCTGTTTGTATTACATAGAGCCTTTACTACATCTTTTTTCGCAGTATTATCCATATCTATTAATTTCTTAAAACCATGATGATCTATTGAGTCTTCTTCTTTTTCAAGTTTTAATCTAAAGACATCAAACACTCTGGGATCTAAATTGCTATCCGAGTCCCAAGTCTTGGTCCATAGAATATGAGATAGGCCAGTGTATATCATGGGCCAAAGTGTAGAATTGGGGAGGGATTTCAACATTTCAAATAAATTAATTTCAGGCATTGAAATTTGGGAGTCTTGATCTGATTGTGTATTTTCATAGTCTGCCTCTATAGCAGCTATCAATATCTTTGATAATGACCAGGGTGGTTCACCTAATTCTTGTTCAAGTTCGTGAGATAACTCTACCAATGCAGTCATTGCTTCATCAATCGCAATTTTGCGATTAAGTGTTGTTTTCCAATCCCATTCCCAAGACATAATGTTGAGTAATTCTCAGAGTATTTCAACCAACATCAATAGAGTTGGAAGAGTTTTTGAAGAAGCGTTTCTGCACCTGTTTCCCTGAAAAACCGACCAATACAATCACTAGAAATAAAGCAATTATTGGTAATAAGATGGCCAAAATGGTACAAACAATACATGCCCCTGCTTCAATGGTTGAAACAATAGGGTTTCCAAGGCCACCTGTGGTAGCTGTAGAGACTGCTCGAGTTGCAACAGTACCAATTTGAATTGTACCTGAAACTCCTCCTCCTGCGATAATTGAAGCCCCCCATTGTAATGCTGGATGAGTATCAGATAAAGTTGAAGACATCATCATTACACCTGCAATAATTGCGGCAGGTGAGGCGATTGTATCGAGTAAATTATCTATCCAAGGGACGTAATATCCAAGTATTTCTACAATCATTGCTACACCCAAAATAATCAATCCTATGTCGGATGCCATCCACTCACTAATGCCAGTCATTGGTATAGAAATAGGAACCATGTCTATGCGTAAGAAGAGACCGTAAAGAAATGGAGGAATAAAGACTCTGAAACCACTTGCTGCGGCTAAACCTAATCCTAATGATGATGCTACTAAGATGTCAAATTCATTCATTTGTAATTACCTCATTAATCCAATTATTATAGTTTTGATCTGAATTTACTGCATGCCAAACTATCTGTGGTACGTCATAAGGATGAGTTGCATGAATTGCTTGGATAATCTGATGAATTACACTTAATTTTGTAGTTAATGTGATCCTCCATTCTTCCTCCGAATTGATTTTATCTTCCCAAGAAAACATTGATCTTATTTTTTCAATTTGTATGCATGCAACTATTTTTTCGGAAAGTAATGCATGTGCCCACTCTCCCACTTCAAACTCTTTCATCGAAATCGGAAGAGTAGTGACGAGCTTAATGACTGACATAAATTGTAATAAGTAGTTCATGGATTGAATCTTCCGCTATAGGAATCGTTCAAGTCCTGAATGTTATCATCACCAACTATGGCGGTGGACTGGACTGTGCCGATCGATACAGGCAGCGCTCCACAAGATGGTGAAAATTTTGATGTCATTGTCGTAGGCGGAGGCCCCGGGGGATCGGCTGCTGCATCATATGCTGCAATGAATGGTAACAAAGTCCTACTGATCGAAAAGGCTGTTTGGCCTAGGGATAAGATATGTGGAGACGCTGTTGGTGGGAAATCACTACGGCATGTAAAGGAATTAGGAGTTAAAGAAATGATAGAAGCAACCCCTCATTTTAGAGTAACTGGGATGTTGTTTAGTAGTTCAAATGGTCAGAATGTTACCATCTCATTACCTAAAGAAGATGTAGAAAGAAAGGAGGCTGGTTATGCGCTTCCACGAATACAATTTGACTATATGATGTTCAAAAGAGCTACCGAATTAGTGATAGAGAATAATGGAAAGGTTGTTCAAGGAACCAAAGTGGTTGAAGTTGTTCATGAATCTGAACCCTCTCCTCGTATTACAGGAGTAGTGATTGAAGGAGAATCTGTATCTTCTCATTCTGCTCCATTAGTTATCGGAGCGGGGGGTTGGAAATGCCCGGTGGCCAAAAAAATCGTTGAAGAATTAAATGGAGATGTTTTACAAGATAATGATCATTATTGTGGAGCATATCGTGAATATTGGACAGGAGTGAAAGGTGTTGGTGATGAAGAGGGTTCTATTGAACTGCATTTCGTAGACGATGTAATTCCTGGATATTGGTGGATTTTCCCAGTACAAAAAGGGGTTGTAAATGTTGGAATAGGTATGGTAATATCTGAACAAAGAAAACAAACTGGTGTTAAGAAATCTTTGAGGAAACTTCAGCACAAACTCATTAATGAACATCCATTATTCAAAGAGCGGTTTAAGGATGCTACTATGGTAAAAGGAAGTGGAAAGGGATGGCAACTCCCATTCGGAAGTCCTAGGAAGAGGCAGAAATTGCAACCTAGACGAACTGCAATGGCTGGGGCTGTGTGTGTAGGAGATTCTGCGAGCTTAGTTGATCCATTCAGTGGAGAGGGGGTTGGTAATGCATTGTTATCTGCAAAATTGGCAGTGTCTTTGTTTGACTCTTCTAAACATTCAGATGGTTTTCCTGAAGAAATGGCCAATGAATATATGGAGAAACTTTGGGACGCGTTGGGCCCCGAATTGAGTAATTCATTTAAGATTCAAAAAATTGTAAAGAGGAAGCGTTTGATGAATATGTTTGTGAAAAAGGCGGCAAAGAGACCAGCTCTACAAGATGCATTGACAGATGCATTGGCTTCTAAGGATGCGCAAAAAAAACTGCATAGTCCGTTATGGTTATTTAGAAATATTATTTTGTGAGGGAGAAGATGGTATCTTTTCTTCAAGGAATGAAAATAGTTCTATTAGATTTAGATGGGACTATTCATTTGGGTGGAATACCTATCCCTGGAGCAGTAGATTTCATTCGTCGATGTCATGAAAATAAGATAAAGACTATTTTTTTGTCAAACAACTCAAGTAAATCTGTAAATGAATATGTAATGAAATTAAATTCAATGGGAATAAATGCCGTTGCTGATGATATTTTACTTTCAACCCACGACTGTATTCAATGGTTGAAAATTAAAAAATGGACAAAGGTGTATTGTCTAGGGACAGAAGGCATGAAAGAAATGATGGTGGAAAGTGGGATTGAATGTCTAGAAGATGGTGTTGATTGTGTTGTATTAGGTTATGATACAGAATTGACTTATGAAAAATTAAGTAAAGCTACATCTCTAATTCATCAAAAAATTCCATTAGTGGCTACTCATCCAGATATTGTTTGTCCTTCACCAGATGGAGGGTTGCCAGATGTTGGTGCAATATTGAAAATGATTGAACTTACTACTGGCGTTCAACCAATAATTATCACTGGAAAACCAAGAGCAGAAATGATTCTTGGAAGATTAAAAATCGAGGGGGTTGAACCAAATAAAGTTGCCATGATTGGAGATAGATTGTACACTGATATGGAAATGGCAAAGGCTTCTGGGGTGGTAAGTGTTCTTGTTCTATCTGGTGAAGCAACACAAGAAGATGTTGACAGTTATTCGTGGACTCCCGATTTTGTTGTTAATTCAGTTAATGATATTGTTTTTGATTCGGCATGAAAAGTAAGTGTTGAAAAACGTAATTTATGGTTAATATTACCAGTTGAGTTCAAGTCCTTCCTTACATTAATTGGTTTGTGGCTTCAAATTGGGATGAATTTGATGGTTCAGATTGTGATCTACTAAGTCTACCTACATGTAATGAATATCCTGTTCTTCCTTCAGAGAAAATTGTAATTGAAAGATTGGAAGAAAATGGTGTATTAATTGACGACCATGTACGAAATGCAATGTTAGCATCAAATCGAGGTCTTGCTCTGTGGCCATTACCTAGTGGACTAGGTATCCCAGGATTAGCTGCATCTGCACTAACGCTTCCTTGGTGGAAATATGCTGATGAAAGGGGGGCACTTTTACCTGGGCATTATGAAACTGTCCAAATTATGCAACTTCTTCAAATGGAAAATAGTGAGAGGGTTTTGTTGGTTGGCCCTAGAGGAAATTGGTGGACTGAATTGATCTTAAGACTTGGTGCTTCTGAGATTTGCATTATTGATGCAAACGAGGAAAGAAGAGATTTTCTAGAAACTAATTGGAAAGACAGGGATTTAGATTTATTAGCAATAGATTATGATTGTAAAGTAGAGTTTCATGGAATTAATCGTGTTAAAATCTCAGATATTGAAGAGAGTGGGGAAGAGTGGGATCGTATTCTAGTGACTGGCGCTTGCCAAGAATTCCCAAGGCGGTTGATGAGGAGATTAAGTGGACGTGGAGTTGGAGTGGTTTCAGTTGGACCTGAAGGTGCTTCTTTGATTAAAGCAGTAACTCCAAATAAAGAAGGAGGATTATTTGTAGAATCTGTAACAATGTGGGCTGCAGATGAATTAGACCCACGGATATACCGAAGTATCTCTGATACTACGTCGAGCGGAGGTCTCTCTGATTTACAATTACGGGCTGAAATTGGTGAGGCTTCGAGAGATAATTCGTGGATAGGGATAGGCGATCATTCACTAAGAGATAGAGCGGGGCCTATTCGTTTGTTAGAAGCCATGGATCAATTATGGGCATCAATGCAAATTGATTTTGATTCCACTGATTTAGATGCTGTAATGGCTGACCGGCTATTTCGAATGGGGAATATAATGCAAAATATTGGAATGTTTGAATACGCTGCTGAACATTTCGGTGCTTCATTCAATTTACGGCCTTCTGCTGAAGCGGCAACTATGATTGGTTGGACATACGGTATTCGTGAGGAAAATGAAGAAGCAATGGCTTGGTGTCGGAGAGCCATTGAAACCGACCCCCATCTAGGTGATCCGTGGAATGATATTGGGGCATTATTATTGTCAAAAAGGAGAGTAGAGGATGCAATGGCTTGGTTTAGAGCAGCCATTAATTCAGAAAAGTCGTTGAGTCCTGGGCATCCGTGGTCCAATATGGCTAGAGCACATCTAATGCAACGCAATTCAAGGGCTGCTTTTTTTGCTGCTCAGCAAGCAATCATGCATATGCCTGAAGATGCTGAGTTGCTAATGTTGTTAGATGAATTGGGTTCTGATCTTTGTTGATTTATTCTTCAGAATCATTATTTTTCTTTCTTTGCAAAAATGATGGTGCCCACCAATTCAATGTCCCCATTAATCTCATTGTGGACGGTACTACCAGAGCGCGAACTAAAGTAGCATCAATGAAAATCGCAAGTGCTAAACCCAATCCAAATTGTTTGATTATAGCAACAGAGGCAAATATCTGTGCAGCAAATACTAGCATCATAATTAGTGCTGCTGCAGTAACTAATCGGCCTGTCTTTTGAAGGCCATTTGCCACAGCTAATGTATTGTCTCCTGTTTTCTCCCACTCTTCATGTATTCGAGAAAGCATAAGCACCTCATAATCCATTGATAATCCAAATACAATACAGAATAACATTACAGGGGTAGTAGGATCTATAGGTTGGGGTGTAAAATTCATTATTTCATCTAATCCCCATCCTCCCTCTTGGAAAACAAATACTAGCATCCCAAAGGTTGCTGTAACACTCAACACATTCATGACAATTGCTTTGATTGGAATAATGACTGATCTAACTTGAATGAAGAGTAAGATACATGTTGAAATGAATATGAATGCGATAGATATTGGAAGGTTTTCGACTACTGCATCCAATACATCGAGGTTGTAAGCAACTAATCCTCCTATTATTATTGAATCCTTATCTACACCCATTATCTCAATATTGTTTGCTTCTCTATCTTGTCTCAAATCTTTAACAAAATCTCGGGCTTCGAGTGTGTTCCAATCATCAGAAAGTGTAACTAGTAAGTATGTGTGATTGGTTTTTTGGCTGATGAAACTCTCTCTGAGAACTTCCCTTTGAGCAGACTGAGCAGGAGGTAATTCAGGAGCCAACCAAAATTGTACTGTTTGATTAGCATCTACATTTTGATCGAAGAATCCTGGAGCAATCACAGTTTGTACTTCTTCGCGTTGGACTAATTCACTTGCAAAGGCGTGAACACTACGAAGATTTTCTTCTAACAGTACTTCTTCTGTATTCATTTCTATAATGATAAACATCGAATTATCTGTACTTTCAACCCAGATAGATGACATTTCTTCTAATCCTTCTCTCGCCATATCATCTGGGGGGAGGGATCGGATGCTAGCAACGCCGTATTCTGCTTGCAAAAATGGTGTTCCTGCAGCAACAAGAAGTATCAAAATTGGTACTAAAATTGATAATGGTCTTTGCATTACATTCTTTGCAATCCAAGACCATAGACCATCGTCAGAAACAGTATCTTTCATTCCAAATGGGATGCGAATAGCGTTAATTTTGGGGCCTAAAACAGCAAACAAAGCAGGAAGGAATACAACTGATGTGAGCATTGCCATTGATACACCTAAAGTTCCACCAATACCGAGTGATGGGGCACCAGTGTTTTCAAAAAATAGTAAACCTAGAAGACCTACAGCGACTGTTAATCCAGAGAAAAAGACGGCTCGACCGGCTGTTGCGGTTGTAATTGCAATTGCAATACGAATTTCGCGGCCGTTTGCTATTTCTTCTCTATATCGATAAATCATGAAGAGTGAATAATCGATTGAAACTCCTAATCCTAACAAGGTAATGATGTTTGATGCGAAATTATTCACTGGAACTGATTCAAGTGTAGACAGCCAAATGGTAATACCCATCGCACTAATTACAGTCAAGAACCCTACACCGAGAGGTAATATCCCAGCAACTAATGAGCCAAAGACTACTAGTAAAACGATACCAACAATTGGGGCAACCCCTAATTCAGAATTAATTAAATCGTCTTTCAATCGAACATCAAAGGTAGTATCAACTGCCAAAGGGCCTGTTATCCATATCTCAAAATCGGGATCTTCTTCAATTGATCCAGTCATCGTCTTCCAATGTTCCATCATGAAGGATTTTGCCTCTGTTCTTGGTTGTGTAATTGTAACTAATGTTCGTGAAGTCTGGGACGTTTCATTTACAAAATTTGATTTGTTGGCTTCGTCTACTTCCCATGAATAAGTAATAGAAACTGAACGTTCATCTCTAATGGGCTCAAGAATCGTACGAACTGCATCCTGTATACGTTGATCATCATATGAAATTTCATGACGAACTAAGATGTAGAAAACTTCAGTATTCTCAGCATCAACTTCTCCAAAAGATTCCCCCATTATTCCAAAGGCATCGACAGATTCCATGTCTCCTTCGCCAAATGATTCGACCCAATCTGGTGTTAGAAGTACAGTTAACGACCCTAATGAGAAACAAATGATGAGCACAGATGCAATTACTGTTTTCCGATAGTCATGAGCAATCAATCCCATTTTGAACAATGGTCTATCTTGAAGTAAATCAATATCAGAAATTGACTCCATATTAATAACTCAGAACAAGGGGTATTTGAATGAGTGTTAGAATGCAATAATTTGATTAAATTATTATTTAGATGCTACTACAATTACAGTAGCTCCATATTTTTGAGGGACACGGAGGCGTTTAGGGGACCCAATTGTTGAAAATAAACGATTAAATAACCTAGAAAAAATGTCCATTTTTTGAGAAACATCTGCCATTTGAATGGAGTTTATATTGTAACCTGCTGCGCTTAGAACACGTGTAATTGTATACGGAGAAAACCAAAAACGATGGTCGGAGTTTATTGTTTCATTTCCTCTCTTCCAATGTTTCAAAACATTGTAATTGAAGGCATTAGGTACTGTGACAATTAGTTTATTGAATAATCCCCCATGTTCTGTTCTCAATTTGGAAAGAAATTGTACAGGATTATCTAAATGCTCTACAATTTCCCCCATAATCGCAAAATCAAAGGGAGCATCGTTAGCAAATGGGATTTTTTCTTGAGGAGTTGTAACAAGATTGACATTGTAAATATCTGACATGTTGTAATTCTGAATGAGGTGGTCAATTGAATCCTGATCTATATCTACTCCTACTACTTTCTCACAAATATCAAGAAGAGCAGTATGTAAATGTCTTCCAGATTTGACTTTTTCATCGATTATTGGTAAATGATCTGTGCAACCAATATGCAAGACTTTCTTTCCGTGAACAATTTCACAAATTGTATCTTGGCGAGAGTTATGGGGTTCAGAAGGAAGGAAATCCAAATCAATTGAAAGTCCGGGACTGAACTCTTCACCTTCTATGTAAGAAAGGAAGACTGGGTCAGTGAAGAAGGGTTTTCCCATGTTCGGAGATGGGCGGTATGGATTTCAACCCCTTGGGTGTCAAAGTTTTGAATGGAGAGAGTTGGCGTACTCTCTGGCATTCTTTTCGACATCGTACATTTCTCTCTGTCTATTGAGAGCTGCTGTTCGTCTCGATTCATTGTGTATATCCCATTCTTGCAAGACTGATGCAATTTCTTCTGGGCTAGGATTGGGGGGGAGGAGATGGCCGCATGTTGAATCTACAATTTCTGGATTGCCTCCAACATCTGTTGCTATTGCAGGGATGCCATATGAAAAACATTCTTGAATTGATGCTGGGACACCTTCAGATGTTGATACATTAACCAAAATATCCCATGGTTTGGATTCAAGTGTTGAGTGAATTTCAGAATGTGATTCAATAAACCCTGGAAGAGATACATCGATATTATCTGGCAAAGATGCTACTAATTCTTGTAATTCTTCCATACCTGGTCCTGTACCAAAATGAGTCCAATGTAAAGGACGGGATACGAAATAGAGAGATCTTGCAATTAAATCTACACGCTTTACATCAACAATTCTTGACATAGAAATTATTCTTAGGCACCCATCTTCAGAACGGTGAGGGGTTTGTTCGTGATTTGTAGTCCCCAACCTACCAACCACTATCTTCTCAGATGCTTTTGGATGTATAGATTTCAGTGTATCTACTCCATCTTGAGATACGACATGTATTTCATCCGCATATCTCATTATTGTAGGTTGAAAGGGAATTGTTTTTCGGTTATCACGTGGAATAATATCCCCCCTGTGTGCTCGAGATATGAACCTAAGATGAGGGTTACGTCTCTTCAAATCTGAGGCTATGGATGCTGGCCTATTTAGCCAATATGCTGATACTGCTTGATATTCTTTGATATCTACTGCGGCTTCAATATACTTTGAAAAGTGTCTTGCATAAGCCGCTTCTCCAAGTGATTCGGAAATTGGTGTTGAATACTTATATCTCTCAATAAAGGAAGAAAAAATAAATGGTAAAGATAATGATAGTTTAGAAAATAAAGATAATTTCGGCCAAGTTTGTCGTGCTTGTTTCCACGTTTCTGATAAAATAGTTACATTTTCTGGAACTTCTCTCATCCCTCCTTCAATTTCTGATTCAAGATTTGTTGGTATTATTGCAACATAATCAAAAAAAGATGATGTGGTTTCCAATGTCGGGGTTACAAATGTCTCTTGAAGCCCTACTGGATAAAAATCAGTTAGCACCAAAACTTTTGAGGGTTTTGTACCACTTTGGGGGGGTGCCATAACATGGCTTCACCAATTGATAGATTTAGTTTCGTCGATAGTGGAGTAAAAACCATGGAAAAAAATTAGTTTTCAGTTGGTTTTGGAACTTCAAGAATTGTAGAATTGGTACGATCTATAATTGGTAAAGTGAGCTCCGACATCGAGGGGAGAATGTGTAAGGTACATGCTGTACCGCACGCCGGAGCGAGGTAGTCTTCACCTGTATCTGTTAAAACCAAACGTATACCATGACCAGCAGGTAATATTGCGTCAATACCTTGGAATTCCATCATCATAGTAACTTCCTCTCCAGGAATTACAGTTTGGGGTTCATACCCTCCAGCATGATATCGAACATCCATTGTGGCATGTCCAAGTCTTAATCCAGTCTCTAGATCTTGGATTTCGATGAATACTTGACCCCCATCAAATGTAGGGACTGCGGCGAGATGAGCTGTTGGTAAACCAGAAATATGAATATCTGATTCAAGATTAATATCAGGACAATCGATTGTGATTACTTGCCCACCACCTACTACAGATACTCCTCCACCAACAAAAGCCCCATCATAATCACAATCACCGAGATCTACTGGTAATGGTTCTGAATCTGTTGGGGGCCAGATATTCTCGATTCTCCAGACACCATCATTACGCTGAATTTGGGCATTAGTGTCTGGCTTAGTGCCTCTATCTTGGAGATAATATTCGAACCATTCGAACAAATCTTGGGCCCAGTCCCATCTTGTCATGTTTTCAAATGCTTCAGCCCCATATCCACTGTCGATATCATCGTGCTTTTGCCATTGGTCAGGGTAGTCGTGCCCCCATTGACCTAAGATTCCCCTAACGTCATAACCAGAATTAGCATAATCTGAATACCAATTTGTGCCTATTGGGCCCCCGAATACTTGGTGGGGATCTACATTCCAGTCTTGCATCCCTTGAACCCAGTAAATACTACCATTCCAATTGTTAAATGCCTTATCGATGTGGCTTCTTTCATCGTAATAGTTCGCCATATATGGGTCCATTTCCCCTCCAACATAAGTCACTGGACCTGCAAATAAACCTTCAGCTATATCTGGGCAGACATTATCTAAATCATCTTCATTATAATCTACAGTACTAGAAAAATAATTCATATGCATTACTTGTGAACGTGCTTCTGCACTTCCATTTTTATACAGTAAAGGATGGAGTGCGGTTGTTCCTGAAATTGGGACAATTGTCTTCAAATGTTCACTCCCCATGGCAGCAGCTTCCCATTGTGTTGCACCCTCATATGACTTTCCATAGAGTCCTACATTGCCATTACTCCATTCTTGTGTTCCCAACCATTCAACTGCGGAATGAATGCCGAGTCCTTCTCCAGCACCTCGATAGTCGAAGCATCCGCTGCTTTCCTCAGTTCCAAATACTGCTACTTGGGCAAGGGCATATCCATGAGGAACGAAATTTTCGAAAATAAACTCACCTCGTCCTGCACTGACGGTGTTTGTTGGGGTTGAGTCACTACCTTGTGGCCCGTATGAAAAATATGGGGAAATTATTGCAATTACTGGAACTTTTTCTCCAACCTCAGTGTTACTGGGAAGCCAATAGGACAAATGTACTTCAGCAGAAGAGGGGCCAGATTCCCATACTTCTGACGTATCGACTGGAATCATTGCTTCTTGGACTGGAAGTGCTGTGTGTGGGCCTTGTTCTAGAGTGTAGCTGTATGTTCCAGTGGTATTCCATTCCAAAGTATGACGATCCCAAATAGAAGGATAAGTAGTTTGGTCTGACTCATTTGATAAATTTTCTTCACCAAAACATCCAGAAAAACTTGCTCCAAGAAAGAGGATCATGAGTATCCATGCTCGTCCCTTCATAACTATGCGTCCAGACGGTTCCGAATAAATGTATGATTAGTTTCAGCGAGTCCTCATCAACTATGGGTTCTTCGGAGAACCATGGTTGTCATCGGAGTCATAGGAACTGGCTACTGGGGTAAAAACCACGTTAGGACATTTTGTACTCTGAAAGAAGAGGGATTAATTGACAAAGTAATTGTTTGCGATTCTGATGAATCACGTGCTATTGAAATTGGTGAAGAATTTGGATGTGAATATGCAACAGACCCTCAAGAATTGGTTTCGTTGGGTGTAAGTATGGTAACAATAGCTACCCCTACACCTAGTCATGCATCTCTTGCAATAATGATGATGGAAATGGGACTTGATGTATTAGTTGAAAAGCCATTAGCCATGAATACAAAGGAAGCAAAGAGAGTAATAATGTGTGCAGAAAAAACAGGAAGATTACTATTAGTAGGTCATGTTTTTAGACATCATTCTGGCGTTAGAAAAGCCGCTGAACTAGTAAAGAATGGTAAGATAGGAAAAGTTAGACACATCATTAGTGAAAGACTTGCAACTAGAGAACCAAGGCCAGATAATGGTGTGATTGCAGCACTTGGAATTCATGATTTTGATATTTGTTGTGATATTCTAAATGGAATAAACCTCAAGAAAATTGTTGGGGTGGCAACTGAGTCAAAAATTCCTGGAATTGAAGATCATGCTTCTTTGCAAATGATATTTCAAAATGATATTGTTGGATTCGTTGAATTGTCTTGGAGAAGTAGAATACGAGGAAAGGTACGCTCATTGCAAATTATTGGCACGGATGCAAGTATTTCTTTGGATTATCTTGACCATAGTGGATTGTGGATACATTCACACCCGAATGATGGGCATGGTCAACAATTTGGTGGATTTGGTGCTGCTCCTCGAGAACGAATTGAAATTGTTAATGGAGAGCCGGCACTTACTGCTGAACTGAGAGATTTTGTTCTTCGTTCAACTGGTCAACGTACTGGTCCAACTTTGAATGGTGGAGATGTTGGAATAGATGGGATGAAAAGGGTCGAAATGGCTTTACTAGCTACTGGTTTTGGAGCGCAACTTAATTCCTCGATAGAAAATGAATAAATACATAATGAGTTTCGTTTATTTTATGCCAAAATACATGTATTCTGGAAACTATACTGAAAAGGGTGCTGCTGGTCTATTGAAAGATGGTGGTAAGGCTCGTTATACTGAAGCAGAAAGAGTGATCAATGAGATGGGTGGTTCTCTAGAATCATATTATTGGACATATGGATCTATGGATTTTTTCATGGTATTGGATTTGCCTTCTGAAGATGTTGCTATCAAATTCGCACTATTTGTTGGGGCTTCTGGTGTTTTTAGTGGTAATCTAACTCCATTGATTACAGTAGAACAAATGGACTCTGCACATGCTGCTGATTTACCTTCTATGAGATTACCTGGTGAATAACTTAAATTCTACAAGCAGGGTTTCCTGCATAAGTTCCTGATTCTGAAATGTCTTTAGTGACAACTGCACCAGCTCCAATCACAACATTATCACAGATGTTTACTGGCATTATTGTTGCATTTGTTCCTATGCTTACATGGTTTCCAATAGTTGTTGATTTCCATTTAGATTGATCTCCTCTAGCCGGGCCACCTGAACTAAATGGGTCATTGATGAACATGGCTCCATGGCTAATGAAACAATCTTCACCAATTGTAACTAATTCACAAATGAATGCATGTGATTGGATTCGTGTTCTAGCACCTATTGAAACATTTTTTTGAATTTCTACAAAGGGACCAATGAATACTGAATCTGAAATTGAACAGCCATAGATATTGACTGGTTCAACAATAGTAACATCTTCACCAAAATCAACATCTACAATTCCACTAGATAGTCGACGTGGTTCACCCATGGGTGTGGGTAAAGGTCAAACTATTAGCGATTAGTGGTGTTCTATATTCAGAGGAATAAGTATTGAGTTGTCTCAATTCTACACTTACCATACTAAATAGAGAGTGGGGGCGCAATCTAACGTTGGTTTCCCAGTGGTTCGATTTTCAGATTTAGGAATCGGACAAGATTTGGTCCAATCTTTATTCGAAGAGGGAATTAGGGAGCCGTTTGAGGTTCAAATTGAAGCTATTCCTCCGGCGATGAACGGTAAGGATATTTGTTGTAGAGCTCCGACTGGATCTGGAAAAACACTGGCATTTGGTCTTCCTCTTATTGAGCGTACTTCTAAGGCTCAATCTAAACGACCTACTTCCCTCGTTTTAACTCCAACAAGAGAATTAGCAGAACAGATTAGAAATGTATTGAGTCCATTGGCATCAAATTATGGAATGGATGTGTTATCTGTATATGGAGGTACATCATACGGAAAACAACGTAGTGGTTTAGATAGGGGTGTAGAGATATTAGTTGCTTGTCCAGGTCGTTTGTTAGATCTAATGGATAAGCGTGCACTAACATTAGATGATGTTGAGATTGTTGTTTTGGATGAAGCAGATAGGATGGCAGATATGGGGTTCATGGAACCTGTTTGTGACATCATTGAAAGTTGTGGGAAAAAGCCCCAAATGATTCTCTTTAGTGCAACATTAGATGATGATGTTTCCCGACTCGTTGAAATGTATCAAGATAAGCCAGAAATGATTGGGATTGGACCTGAAGAAATTAGTATGGATAGTATGGAACATTTATTTTGGAAAATTAAACCATACCAAAAAACAGAAGTTTCTGTTAAGTCTGTAAAGAGATCTGGACGTAGTATTATTTTCTGTAGAACTCGAAGAGGGGTTGATCGTTTAGGGGATGAGATGGAAGAAATGGGTATAGAATTGTCAACATTGCATGGGGGATTAAATCAACGACAAAGAGATCGTGCCATGAGTAAATTTGTTAGTGGTAGAAGTATGGTCTTGATTGCTACTGATGTTGCTGCTAGGG
>CENX01152128.1_pt1 | contig 34752 bp, 24 predicted proteins | sample 361321 | NCBI WGS metagenome assembly CENX01 (sample SAMEA2619678, study PRJEB7988) | marine metagenome | isolation source: saline water (ENVO:00002010), including | reverse complement strand
CCCGTTACGGCCTATTGCGGGCTTAGCCGATTCGAAGAAATTAACCGAGAAAAAGCGTGAGGCTTTATTTGATCAAATTTGTCAGCAGGCGCTGGCTGTTGCCACTGGTCGGGCGAATGTCACAGAAATTGATCAGTTAAATATTCTTTGGGCGTCAATGCTGGCCATGCATCGAGCAGTTGATGCTTTAGCTATTAGACCAAAGTTTGTGGTCGTTGATGGGAACCGCCTGCCAAAGTGGGATTACAGCGGTCAGGCAGTCGTTAAGGGTGATCAACGAATGAGTTGTATCAGTGCTGCCTCAATCATCGCTAAAGTCACCCGAGACCGCGATATGTCAGATTTGGCCAATGTTTACCCTGAGTATGGCTTTAATCAGCACAAGGGCTACCCTACGTCTTCCCATAAGGCTGCTCTAGCGCGTTATGGCGCGACGGATCAGCATCGAAAAACCTTTGCGCCTGTTAAGGCGGTTTTGGACTTAGCGTGATAAAATAAGTCCATTTTCTGCATTATAATAATCATTTAATTGCTGGTGTGCATTCAACTTATGTCGACTCAATTTATTCACTTACGCAATCATTCCGAGTTTTCACTCGTCGATGGTTTGCTGGGCATTAAGCCAATGGTGAATCGAATACGTGATCTTGAGATGCCGGCTGTGGCCTTGTCTGATAAAAATAATTTCTATGGCTTGGTGAAGTTTCAAAAGATTGCTCACAATGTGGGCATTAAACCGATCTTTGGCTCCGATCTCATTTGGTTTTCCGATCAGGATGAGGCCTTAGAAAGCCCCTTTGTGATAACCCTGTTAGCTCAAAATCAGCTTGGCTATAAAAACTTACTGAAGTTGATCTCCAAAGCGTACCAGCAAGGCCAAACGGTTCATGGTGCCAGTCTTCGGCAGAGCTGGATCAAAGACCATTCTGAGGGCATTATCGCCCTTTCGGGTGGCATTGAAGGTGACGTTGGTAAAGCCTTGCTGAACGATAAACTACCACTTGCTGATGATCGCCTGCAATGGTGGAAAGGCCTTTTTGTTGACCGATTTTATTTAGATTTACAGCGGCTCTCACGCCCTGATGATGATCAATATGTTTATGCTGCCGTTAAACTAGCTGAGCAAACGAATACCCCCGTGGTGGCGACTAATAGTTGCTGTTTTCTGCATCGAGATGATTTTGAGGCGCATGAGGTAAGAGTTTGTATCAATGAAGGTCGTGCCCTCGATGATCCCAGAAGACCACGCATTTATACCGATCAGCAGTACCTAAAGTCAGCGGAAGAAATGTCGGCTCTCTTTGCCGATATACCTGAGGCTATTGAGAATACTGAGGCGATCGCACGCCGTTGTAACGTCGAAGTCGAGTTAGGCAATTATTACTTACCCGAGTACCCGATTCCCGATGGGAAGACCCAAGAACAGTTCTTTCGTGCTATTTCGCATCGCGGCTTAGATGCTAGATTAGAGAAATTATTCGATTCTAGTGCCGATGATTTTTTAGAGCATCAGCGTCTCTATCGCGAGCGCTTAGATTTTGAAGTCGATACTATTTTACAGATGGGTTTTCCTGGCTATTTTCTAATTGTAATGGACTTTATTGGCTGGGCAAAAAAGAATGCCATCCCCGTTGGGCCAGGTCGTGGTTCAGGTGCGGGTTCACTGGTTGCTTACGCCTTGGATATCACCGATCTTGATCCTATCGCCTATGACCTTTTATTTGAGCGATTTTTAAATCCAGAGCGGGTATCGATGCCTGACTTTGATGTCGATTTTTGCATGGAAAAGCGCGACCAAGTGATTAGCTATGTGGCAGACACCTATGGGCGAGAAGCAGTAGGACAGATTATCACCTTTGGTACTATGGCCGCCAAGGCGGTGGTGCGTGATGTTGCTCGTGCACAAGGTAAGTCTTATGGTTTAGCGGATAAACTATCGAAAATGATTCCCTTTGAAGTCGGGATGACACTCGATAAAGCGTATGAGCAAGAAGAATCTCTGCGCGATTTTTTGCGTCAAGACGGTGACGCCCAAGAAATTTGGGATATGGCTATTCAGCTTGAAGGCACCACACGTAATGTGGGTAAGCATGCCGGTGGTGTGGTTATTGCGCCGTCTAAGTTAACGGATTTCTCGCCATTATTTTGTGATGAAAGCGGTGAAGGGTTAGTTACCCAGTACGATAAAAATGATGTCGAGGAAGCAGGTCTAGTTAAATTTGATTTCTTAGGCCTACGAACGCTGACGATTATTGATTGGGCATTGGCGATAATTAATCGACAGCGACAGGCTTTAGGCGAACCGCCGATTGATATTGCAGAAATCCCGCTTGATGATCCATCGATCTTCCAGCTCCTTAAGCGCGCTGATACGACCGCTGTTTTTCAGCTCGAGTCGCGTGGCATGAAAGACCTAATTAAACGTTTATTACCAGGTAGCTTTGAAGATATTATTGCCTTAGTGGCCTTGTTTAGACCAGGTCCTTTGCAATCTGGAATGGTGGACGATTTTATTAATCGTAAGCACGGTAGGGCACAGCTTGCCTATCCGCATCCGCAGTACCAGCATCAATGTTTACAGCCAATTTTAGAGCCGACTTACGGCATCATTCTTTATCAAGAACAAGTTATGCAGATTGCCCAGGTGATGGCAGGCTATTCGCTGGGTGAGGCGGATTTATTACGTCGCGCTATGGGTAAGAAAAAACCCGAGGAAATGGCCAAGCAAGGTAAGCTGTTTATAGCGGGGGCAATCAAAAAAGGTCACGATGAAGAGTTAGCTAAAAATATATTTGATTTGATGGAAAAGTTTGCTGGTTACGGTTTTAATAAATCGCATTCTGCCGCTTACGCCTTGGTCTCTTATCAGACCGCTTGGCTTAAGACTCATTTTCCAGCGCCTTTCATGGCAGCAGTGTTGAGTTCTGAATTACAAAATACCGATAAAATCGTTACTCTAATTGACGAATGTCGGCACATTGGCGTTGAGTTTACTTCGCCCAATGTTAATGATGGGTTTTATTTATTTAGCGTCAATCAGAAAAATCAAGTGGTCTATGGTTTGGGTGCGATTAAAGGCTTGGGTGAGGGGCCTGTTGAGAGTATTTTGACGGCTCGAAAAGAGGGACCTTTTACCGATATTTTTGATTTTTGTGCGCGGACTGATGCGCGTAAACTTAATAAGCGTGCGCTTGAGGCCTTGGTGAAAAGTGGCGCATTTGATGCCTTAGGAGAGTCGCGATGGGTGCTGTTAGAAGCATTGCCAGAGGCAATTAAAGCCGCCGAGCAACGTGCTAATAATGCTAATTCTGGCATGGTCGATTTGTTTGGTGAAATGGTTGATTCTAATACTGAGGATTTGTATGCCAATTTTAAACGGGTCAAACCATGGAATATTAAGAAGCGACTACAGTATGAGAAAGAGACCTTGGGATTATATTTATCGGGTCATCCGGTCGATGCTTATGCGCCTGAGCTAAAGCGAATGGTTAAGCGGCGGATCAAAAGCATGCAGGCTGGTCGAGGCAAGCAAAGTTTGGCCGGTATGATTATCGCACTTCGTACGATGAAGAATAAACGTGGTGAAACAATGGCTTTTCTTACTCTTGATGATAAGTCAGGAAGAATCGAGGTTTCTCTTTTTTCCGAGGTTTATAATGCTGCTCGTGAGTTGCTGGTAAAAGACAATGTCATATTTGTTGAAGGTGAAATTCGCCAAGATGATTACAGCGGTGGTCTCAGTATGCGCGCCAGTCATGTTTATGGTTTAGCGCAGGCACGTCAGCGCCATGCACAGGCATTGCTGATTGAATTAAGTATCGATGATTTTTCTACCGACCTGATAAGTTCAGTTAAGACAATCATGCGTGAAGATTTTCAATTAGGTGGTCGTGGCAACTGCCCACTATGGATCCGTTATCGCGGTGAAGAGGCTTCAACAGATATCAAACTGGGCCACGATTGGCAAGTTGTACCCAGTGATGGTTTAATTGAGAAGTTAAAAGATCTCTGCGGGGAATCACAAGTTTCTTTACTTTACCCTGAAGCCAATCCTTACGCATAGCTTAAAGCATGCTCTATCAGCGGTATGCGGTCATTACCAAAGTACATATCATCACCATTAATAAAGAATGTTGGTGAGCCATAGCCGCCGCGTGCAATGAGTTCGTCGGTATTGGCGCGCAACTGATTTTTTATCTCCTTTTGCTGAATGCTGTTTAGTAGCAATGTCTCATCAATATTGGCCGTTACGGCAATGATGGCCAGTACGTCATCTTTTGAAATATCTTCTAATTGATTCCAATAAGCTTGAAAGCAGCCGCGAGCAAAATCTATTAAGCGGCCATGTTCTAAGGCTACGATGCAGCCTCGCATGGCTTTAACGCTGTTAACCGGATGAAAGTCTGGCCAGTTTATGCTGAGCTCGCAATAACGTGCCCAGTCTTGCAAGTCTTTCATAAACGCCGTTAATCGTCGCTCATTTTTAAACATCGATTCTCTGGCCTCATACAAGTCCTGATTGACCTCATTAAAAACACCGCCGACTAAAATCGGCTTCCAGATGATGTCGAATTCATATCGTTGTTTAAGTTTTAATAATCGCTCAAACCCCATATAAGTCCAAGGCGATGAACAATCAAAAAAGCATTCGATAGAGAACTTGCTCATGGTGTTTTAGTCTCGCATTATTTGTCTTTATATTGGTCGGAGTTCTGATTAAATAATACTTTTCGCATTGAGGCATCCGGCGGGTTTTCGGGCCGCCATTCTTTCCCTACATCGACACCACGGCGTAGGGCAGGACGCTGTTTCAATTCGTCATACCAGCCCTTTAGGTGAGTAAACTGAGTTAGCGGTATACCATAATTTTTATAGGGTAGTAGCCAAGGAAAGCATGCAATGTCAGCAATACTGTAATACTCACCGCCAAGGTAAGGCGTTTTTTGTAATTGGTAATTCATCACGGCCAGCAGTCGGTCGTATTCATTCAGATAGCGTTGTTTGCTGTAGTCATTGCCGTCGGGTGCATAATTAATAAAATGACTTACTTGGCCGCCGATGGGTCCTAGGTTGGCCATTTGCCAATGCAGCCATTGGTTGGCTCGATGGAAGTCAGCGCGAGATTTGCCAATAAATAAGCCGGTCTTTTCTGCTAGGTAGGTCAAAATACTGCCCGATTCAAACAGCTCTACATCAGGTACAACTCGACCGTGATCATCTTTCGGTTGCCGATCAATTAAGGCAGGAATTCTCGCATTGGGAGAAAGACTCAAGAAGGGTTCTTTGAACTGTTCGCCGCTACCAATATTCACTAATTTTAGTTGATAGTCTAAGCCACACTCTTCAAGCATGATAGTTGTTTTCCAGCCATTAGGCGTGGGTGCAAAATACAGTTCAAGCATTACTGTTCACTCATTACAGTTCGCTTAAGAATTTTAGGCCATCTGCTAATTGTTGATAAACCCAGTTTTTAACTGCCATAAAGCGACTCGGATTTTCACGTCGCTGATACTCTTGATGCGCTTGTTCAATAATAAAGGCCTGAATGGCCGCTGCACTTTGTTCGTCTAACACATCATCGAAGCGGGGCATGCCAGCCGCTTCCATCATGCCATCGAGCACTACGGCGTTGAAATTATCATGCCAGACGGTTTCAAGGTGCCTGAGGTCGGGTATCGCACCATCGCTAACGACGTTGGTGCCATGGCAGCGAGAGCAGAATCGACTATAGGTGATAGCACCTTGGCTTAGTATATCATCACTCACTTGGGGCATGGCGGGTGGTTTTGGAATGCTTAGTTTGTCTACAGCAGGCAGCGATTCGTTGCCTGTCAGTGTAAACGCCAGAATGCGACCATTTACATGAGTCACTTCATGTTGAATACCAATGATTTGGCTTAATCCGCCGCCGCGTCCTGCCGGTACAGTAATGAATTGCTGATCGTCAACGCGGTAGCTGATTGGACTACCGACAATGCCGTTTTGTGTATTGAACCGCCACAGTTGTTCGCCGTTTTTGGCGTTGAATGCTTTAAATGAACCGTCGACCGTACCTTGAAATACTAAATTACCAGCGGTTGACAATGTGCCACCGTTGCCGATGGTTTGATGATCGGCCGTCCATGCAACTTGTTGCTTAATTGGGTCCCATGCGAGTAAGTATCCCTCAACAAAGGTTTTGAGTAGCGTTTGGCTGAGAGCAGCATTGTGCATGTCAACACTGGTATCGACCCCCGTATTCCAATGCCTAGGGTAGCGTTGATAATTATCTTCTTGCTTTAATTCGCCACCAATATGCTGGGCGGGAATATACATCAGACCCGTGTCTGGGTTATACGACATGGGGTGCCAATTATGCGCGCCAAGGCCAACGGGGTATACCATCGCCGGTGCTGCGGTGTAATCTTGACCTTCAACTTCTACGGGTCGGCCTGTCTCCATATCGTAGTGGCTAGCCCACGTGACTTTTTTAGCATAGGGTTCAGCCGACAACAGTTCGCCCGTTTCACGGTCGAGAATATAAAAGAAACCGGCTTTAGGTGCTTGCATCAAGACCTTTCTTGTTTTGCCATGCCAGTCGATATCTGCCAAGACAATAGTCTGTGTCGCGGTATAGTCCCAAGTTTCAGCGGGCACTTCTTGGTAGTGCCAGACGTATTCCCCTGTGTCGGGTTTCAGCGCTAATATCGAGCAGAGAAATAAATTATCACCGCCAAAGGGGCTGCGTATATTGCGATTATGGGGCGCACCATTGCCTACGCCAATATAGAGTAAGTCTAACTCTGGATCGTAAGCCATGGCATCCCAGACGGTACCGCCTGCACCGTGTTCCCACCAGTTACCGGTCCATGTTTTTGCGGCCAGCTCCATTTGTGGATTTTCGAATCCATTCGCTGGGTTACCGGGCACCGTATAAAAGCGCCATAACATTTCGCCGTTATTTGCATCATAAGCGGATACAAAACCTCTAACGCCATATTCTGACCCGCCATTGCCAATAATGACTTTACCTTTAACCACTCGGGGAGCGCCGGTTATAGAGTAATTTTCGCCTTTTGGCGTGGTTTGTGTTGACCATATTGATTGGCCGCTGTGCCGGTCGATAGCGATTAATCGGCCGTCCAGTGTGCCGATAAAGAGGCTATCTTGCCAGGCCGCTGCCCCTCGGTTAACCACGCCACAGCAATAACGAAAGCTTTCTTCACGAGGCACCTCTGGGTCAAACTGCCAAAGTTTCTCGCCGGTTTTTGCGTCAATCGCATGCAGGATACTCCAAGCGGCGGTGACGTACATGACTCCATCAATCACGAGCGGCGTGGCTTGTAAGCCTTGGGTGTTACCGGTGTCAAAAAACCACGCTAACTTCAGTTGATCAACATTCTTTTGGTTAATATGGGTAAGCGGGCTATGACGCTGTTCAAAGTAACCTCTACCGTAAGAAAGCCAGTTATCAGCCTCACGATTGTCATCAGCGGCGTGAATGCTTCGCTGATCAATTGAAGTCGCTTCACTCTCTGAGCTATTGGCAAATCCATAATGTATGAGGTTAAAGCTGATAAGCGCGAACAACAAATGATGGGTTATTCTTTTAAAAGGAGTTGAAATAGACATACCGCTAGCCTAGCACAACTACTAGAGGAATTTTATTAATAGTGATTCACGCATTTCTTGATGTGGCGCTGGCAAAGAATGGATAAAAAAGACTGCGAACGTGAATGCTTATTAGCGGAAAATGGCGCGCCTGGCAGGACTCGAACCTGCAACCCTCGAGTTCGAAGCCCGATACTCTATCCAGTTGAGCTACAAGCGCACAAGTGATAATTTTAAGTGATTGAATAGTATGGCGCAACTCAATGACTGAGTTGCAATTGGTGATATTGCGGTTTATGGATTGATTTGTATTAATAATGAGGGAAGGTTCATGTAAAAGCTTTATACTGTTTGAGAGCAAGGCCATTTTATATATTTTGGTTTCATTGATAAGAAAGGCGCTATTTTGTCAGACTCTTTTTTTTCAGGCTTTGAGCTTGACCTACGGTTAAAGCAGGCCATAGAAAAGGCCGGCTTTGATGAGCCGTCACCGGTTCAACAGCAGGCTATTCCCGTTGCCTTAACCGGTCGTGACTTGCTGGTTAGTGCTGAGACCGGTAGTGGTAAAACCGCGGCTTTTTTGCTGCCCTTAATGCATAAGCTATTGCAAAAAACGGTTGAGCAGGAGCGCGCAGAACCCTCTTCAACCCGCGCGTTGGTGTTAGTGCCAACTCGAGAATTGGCAATTCAAATTGTGAAACAGTGCGACCTATTAGCCAGTTGCTCGCATCTGAAAACAGGTCTTATAATCGGCGGTAATAGCTTTAAGTATCAGCAGGCGATATTTCGCAAAAATCCCGAAATCATTATTGCAACCCCTGGTCGTATGGCTGAACATATTAGTCATGCTAGCTGTGATCTAACTGATATCGAAGTCTTAGTCTTAGATGAGGCAGATAGAATGCTTGATTTAGGACTAGCTGAAGATGTGATTAGAATTGCCAATAATTGTAATGGCTCTCGGCAGACCTTCTTATTTTCTGCCACATTAACGCACAAAGCCTTCGCGGCCATTGAGCAAGACATACTCGATAACCCTGAAATTATTAAATTAAATGCAGGTCGCCAGCAGAATGGTAATATTAAGCAGCAGGTGATATTGGCCGATGGTGACGAGCATAAAGACAATCTACTTTCGGCCTTATTTGAGCGGCAGGAATTCACTAAGGCTTTGGTTTTTTGCAATACGAGGGCACAGGTTAATCGCTTGTGTGGTTTGATTCGCTATCGTTCGTCAGCAGAGAAACCGCAGAGAGCAGGTCTGTTACACGGTGATATGAGTCAGGAAGAGCGCCGCGATACCGTGAGTAAATTACGAGGGGGCAGTCTTAATATTATCTTTGCCACCGATCTTGCTGCTCGAGGCTTAGACATTAAAGGCGTAGACCTAATCATCAATTATGACGTGCCACGGTCAGGCACGGATTATACCCATCGTATAGGTCGAACCGGTCGTGCAGGTGAAGAAGGCTTAGCTGTTGCTCTGGTGAGCAGCAATGACTGGAACTTAATGTCTAGCATTGAGCGATTCTTAAAAGTTCGTTTAGAGCGAAGGAAGCTTGCAGGTCTAGAGGCGCGCTACAAAGGCCCTAAAAAGCTTAAATCATCAGGCAAAGCTGCTGGGTCAAAAAAGAAAAAAAATAAAAATAACGCAGCTAAAATGGGGATTAACTCGAAAAAAACCAAGCCTAAAAAAAGCGGTAAAAGTGAATCGAGGGAATCAAGCGAAGGAGATCGGTCGAAGCAGGGTTTTAGTCCGCTAAAGAAAAAAACAAAAAATTAGTTTAACCAATCACTAATATTTTGCTTAATAATGTGGGTTAAGGCATCAATATGATTGCTGTCGCTATTTAATGCAGGTATGTAGCTATACCGCTGACCGCCGGCTTCGATAAAGTAATCTCTATTTTCGACGGCGATTTCTTCCAATGTTTCTAGACAGTCGGCCGAGAAGCCGGGGCAGAAAACATCGATGGATTGTGTGTCGTTTTTTCCCAGCTCTTTCAACGTGGCATCTGTATAAGGTTTTAACCATTCGGCCTTACCGAATCGTGACTGAAAAGTCGTTATGCATTGCGTTTCATCAAGGCCCAGTTTTTCACGGATCAATCGCGAAGTTTTTTGGCACTGACAGTAATAAGGGTCACCGGACTCTAGATAGCGTTTGGGGACGCCATGATAAGATAAAAGCAACTTTTCTGCAGGTTCATGTTGCTGCCAGTGTTGTTTTATCTTATCGGCACAGGCTTGAATATAACGATCGTCATCGTGATAGCTGCTAATAAAGCGAAAGTTGGGTATCCAGCGGGTCGCATTAAAGAGTTTGCTAATCATGTCAAAGGTTGAGCCCGTGGTGGCGCCTGAATACTGAGGATAGAGCGGCAGCACTAAGATTTTCCATGCGCCTTGTTGTTGAAGTTTTTCTAATTCACTCTCTACTGACGGTTGCCCGTAACGCATTGCGAAGCTAACGATGACTTCCTTATGGTCACCGAATTCCTGTTGTAATTTTTCTTGAATAGCGTTTGCTTGGTCGACGGTATGAAAGAACAAGGGCGAGCCTCTTTCGGTCCAAACGGATTGATATAATTTAGCTGAGCGTTTAGGCCGGATATTTAAGATGACGGCGTTGAGGATAAACCACCAAATTAGTCTCGGTATTTCTACTACACGCGGATCAGACAAGAACTGCTTTAAATAAATTTTTAGCGCCTTGCTAGTCGCCGCTTGTGGGGTGCCGAGATTTGTGATTAAAACACCAACTTTAGGTTTTGTTTTGTGGTCAAAATCTTTAAGGCCTTTAAATCCCATATTCATCAATTCCTAGATCAATAAAAGGCTTATGTTAAACCTCTGAGTGAGTGGCTGTTAAGCTGACTTATCGATGCCCAATTTAGGGTTGATGCCCGTTTTAGTTCGGTAAAAATTTTTAATTTTATCCATATCCTCTTCGATTCTACCGGTGGGTATGAATTTATCAATGATGCCGCAAGTTTTCGATGGGGCGTCAATAAAGCCGCGAAATATTGGCACTTTAGCTTCAAGGGCAATATGGTAAAAACCTGTCTTCCATTTTTCGACCTTACTTCGTGTGCCTTCAGGCGTAATGAGCAATGTCATTTTATCAACAGATTTGAACCGTTTAACCATCTCCGTGACGGTATTATTAGTCGTTGATCTGGCGATAGAGATGCCGCCTAACCAAACCATAAACCCTTTAAAGGGTTTGGGGAAAAGTTGCTCTTTGCCCATCCAGCGAACATCGATATTTTTAGTTAAAGCAATGCAGATCATGAATATAAAGTCCCAATTACTGGTGTGAGGCGCCGCAATAAAGATATATTTTTTCTCTGCAGGGGGATCACCTATGACTTTCCAGCCTTTTAAAAAAAGAAAGCTCTTAGCAACAAGTACTAAAACATGACGAATAATGGGTGTTGTAAATACGGTTGTCATAATAGGAGTATTTTATCCTTAAAGTGTCAGTAGAAAATCAAGTTTTGCTTTAACTAGAAGTTAACAGCAGATATGTTAACGTTAGCATTAATATTACACTAAACAGCGTGTACGGTCTAACTCCGCTACGGGGTTAGTCATAACTTTAATACGCGGTTTATTGGCTAGAAGACCTATGTTTTATCGTATTGAATGAATATTGTTCTTATTTTGTTGCTGATAATGGCTAAGCCAAAGCGAAAATTCTATACTAGGCATTGGTTTAGCTAGGTAATACCCCTGTGCAAGATCACAATTGGCATCTACTAAAAATTTTAGTTGGTCTTTCTGTTCTATTCCCTCTGCGATCACTGAAATTCCTAACTCATGTGCCATCTTAATAATGGACCGTGTGATTGCAGCATCGCGATAATTAGTGGGCAGTTGTTTAGTAAATTCTCGATCGATTTTTAGGTGATTGATAGGGAGTCGCTTTAGTAGTACTAGCGACGAGTAGCCTGTACCAAAATCATCAATCGAAATATTAACTCCCAGAGACCTTAAGGTATGAAGTTTGACTGGCAGCATATCTCTCTGTTCCATTAAAGTGCTTTCGATGATTTCGATGGTCAATTTACCCGGCTGAATTCCTGAGCTACTAATGATTTTTTCAATTGATTCAATAAAGGTTTCTTGATGGAGTTGAAGCGCTGATAAATTGACGCTGATGTTGATGGCAGATAGGCCTTGCTGTTGCCATTGTACCTGCTGTAGGCAGGCTTGTTTTAATACCCATTCACCTAATGGCAAGATAAGTCGGCTTTCTTCTGCAGATAAAATGAACTCACTAACCGGTATGTCACCCTTCTCTGGATGATGCCAGCGTAATAAGGTTTCTACGGAAACCACTTGCCGAGTGTCAATATCGATAATGGGCTGATAAAACAGAGAGAACTGCTCGCTTTTTAAGGCGTTAATTAAATCATCCTGCATATCAATCTTTTGTTTTGCGGCGCTATCGATAGCCGCATCAAAAAATTGAAAGTTATTTCTACCTTTACGTTTAACTTCATAGAGTGCCATGTCGGCCTTACGCAAAAGCTCATCGTAGTCTTTAGCGTCATCGGGGAATGTGGCGATACCTATACTGACACTAATTTTAATTTCGTGATTATCGAATCGCATTGGCTTATTGAAAAGAGAGAGTACTTTTTTACTTATCGTGCTTGCATTGTATTGGTTTTCTAAGTTAGTTAAAATTATCGCAAATTCATCACCACCTAAACGAGTGACTGTATCGCTTTCTCGGCTCAATGATTTAAGCTCCGAAGCCATTTTTATTAATAGCAGATCGCCAATAGCATGGCCATATTGGTCGTTAACAGTCTTGAAATGATCAATATCGATAAGCATTAGGCCGATAGCGCTAGCATTTCTTCGTGATTGTTTTAAAGCCTCACCCATTCGCAGTTCAAATAGCGCTCGGTTGCCGATACCGGTTAATGCATCGTGTTGTGCGAGATGAAGAAGTTCAGTGCTACGTATTTTTTGCTGATCACGCCAGCGTTGAATAATGCGTCTAAGATACAGCCAGAGTGCGATCAGACCAACTATTTGTAGTGATAGCAGCGCAGTGGTTTTGATTAGTCGATGCTCAAGTGAGTTTATAATATCGCTTGATTGTTGCTTCAACGAAGCTTGTAATTCATTAAATACTTGCTGTTGTCTTAATTTTTTTTGCTGAAACTCAAAGTCTCTATAAATAGTGAAGGCTTTATTGGCTTGCTGAGTTTCAAGGTGGGTAAAGATTAGCGCTTCTGTTGTTGCCGTACTTTTAAGGCTTGCGATCAATGCATCAAGGTCAATCCCGTGTGGTTTTATTATCCATTGGCTGTTGAAAAGCTGACTATTGTCCTTCAGTATTTTAAGCTTTTCTAGCAGTATCATTTGATTAGATTGATAAATATTTTTCAAGTGCTTGTCACCGGAATTGACGGCCAATGTTAGCGCATTAGAAAGCCCTTGGTAGTGGTTATTTAATTGCTGGCTCAACTGTTCAATTCGTAAACTTTTGTCAATTTTCGACTGTGTTGTTTTGCTGGTTGTATAGGTGCTCCAGATCCCTGCGACAATAACTAGAAAGCTGATCAATACCGCAACTTTAACAGACCATTCGATATTATTTTTATAAGCTGAAGTGGGCTTGATGGTATTTCTCCAAACATTGATTTTAGGCTCTTTTGAGTATAGATGAGCCCCGAAAAGCATGGAGAAAATAATGTTAACCAGCTAACAGTTTTATATATTCATGCAAATGATAAAAATGATAAGATTTTTATTTTATATTAAAAGTTTATGACGTTTATTAGGTGTTTTTTATGCGCCAGTGTTCCCAGAGGGGATATCTTTGTAGGGGATACCCTTATCTGCTCTTGGCTCCTGTGGTAGGCCCAACACTTGTTCGGCAATAATATTGCGCATGATTTCGTCGGTGCCGCCGGCAAGGCGAATGCCTGGAGCCATTAACATAGCTGACTGAAAGTGGCCATCGAGGGGCGTGCTTTCATCGCCAGTGAGTTGTCCGCCGGCATCCAGTTGTTGAATCACAAAATTTGCAATCTCTTGATTCATACTGGCACCCACGAGCTTACCTAACGACCCTTCTGCGCCAGGGACGCCACCTTTTGCCACGGCAGTAATCATTCTGAAGGTGGTAGCTTCAACACCAGCATGCTGGGCATACCAAGTGGCAAGCTTGTCGCGAACAATGGGATCTTGCGATGCAGGCACGCCATCAATATCACTTGCTTTGGCCCAATTTAAAAAGTCCTCAAACCCATCTGGCGCTGCGGTTGCATTTGCCAAGCGCTCATTCATTAGCACCATCAAAGCAGCGCCCCAGCCCTCGTTGACTTTTCCAAGACGGTAGTTGTCAGGAATGACAGCGTCATTAAAGAAAACTTCGTTGAAATGTGAGCCGCCATCGATTTGCTTAATGGGTTTGACTTCTACGCCAGGTTGCTTTAGATCGATCATAAACATTGTCAGGCCTCGGTATTTTGATACCTCGAGATCTGTGCGTGTTAGGATTACACCATAGCGGCTGTACTGAGCACCAGATGTCCAAATTTTTTGGCCGTTAATCTTCCATTCATCACCGGTTTTTTCAGCCTTAGTGCTTAGGCCTGCGACATCAGAACCCGCGCCAGGTTCGCTGAATAACTGGCACCAAATATCATCGGCACGAGCCATTCTCGGCAGTAGTGTTTGCTTTTGCTCCTCGCTGGCAAAGGTCATCAGCGCAGGGCCGCAGTTGCCGATACCAATAACAAAATATTCATCGGGCTCGCCGTAGTGACTCACCTCTTGGTTCCAAATGACCTGGTACATTTGGCTAAGACCTTGGCCGCCATATTCCTTAGGCCAAGTGAGGCAAGAGAATCCCGCATCGTAACGTTTGTGATACCAGTCAACAGCTTGTTGGTAGCGATCTTCCTGAGTACCAGCCATTAAGCCTTGACGTTTGGCTTGAGCATTAGCGGTGAGCCAAGATTTGACTTTCGCTCTAAACAGTGCTTGTTCTTTAGTGTCATTAAAATCCATAGTCTGCTCGATATCGTGAATGTCTGTTTATCATTATGCTAGGCTTATTCATCAAGTAAGCGACTCACCAATTGCTCGCGCCACCACCGACTGCTACCAATGATCGATGACAGTAATTGCGCGCGTTTGTAATACAAGTGGCAGTCAAACTCCCAAGTAAAACCCATGCCGCCATGCACTTCGATATTTTCTTTGCTGCAAAAATAGTAGGCATCGATAGCACTGACGCGTGCCGTAGCTGCTGCTAACGGTAATTTCTTATCATTGACGCTCAGCGCCCATGCAGCAAAATAGGCGTTCGACCGAGCCAGCTCAATAGCGACATACATGTCGGCGAAAATATGCTTGATCGCCTGGAAAGAGGCAACTGAGCGACCAAAAGCAAATCGTTGCTTGGTGTAGTTGATACCCATTTGCATGCTGGCCTCGCAACCGCCGAGTTGTTCAAAGCTGGTGAATACCGCGGCACGGTCAAAGGCCTCTGTCAGTATTGCTGAGGCGGTATCGTTGGCACCTAATGGTTCCGCTACAGCGTTGATAAATTCAATGCTGGATAGCGGACGACTGCTGTCAATAGAGGGTGTTAAAGTGCGTTGGATATCGGCTTGGTGTAAGTTAACCAAATAAAGCGAGTGTTTTTTGTTGGTATCAGTCGCGCTGACAATCGCATAGTCAGCTTTAACTCCGTCAAGCACGGCAATTTTCTTGCCGCTTAACCGTCTATTACTATATTGGGTTTGCTTTGCCTTGAATAGATGTTGTCCGGCAAGTTCGCTGCTGGCCAGACAAACGATCGTCTCGCCTGCTGCAATGCTCGGCAGTAAGCGTTGCTTTTGTTGCTCGTTACCGTGCTGTTGAATGATTTGTGCGGCTAAATAGATGGTGGAAAAAAAAGGTATGGGTGTTAATGAGCGCCCAAGTTCTTGGGCGATGACGCAGAGCTCTAAAGACCCTAGGCCTAGACCGCCATACTGCTCATGAATAGCGGTAGCTGTCCAGCCTAAATCTACAATAGATTTCCATAAATGAGAATCATAGGCTGTTTGTCCATCCATCACTCCTCGCGTGGCAGTGAGCGGTGAGTGCTCGGCTAAGAATTGCCGAGCTTGATCTTGAATCAGTTTTTGGTCATCGGAAAATTCAAAGTTCATAGGGGCCTACTGATCTGCTAGACGGTATTTAGTTAAAATGCTTGTTAGTTATATTACGTCAAATCGTCCTGAGTGCGAGAGCCTTATCTGCCATAGACTGATTGCGTTTGAATCTTTATGTTTATCTGAATTCTGTGGTCGAGTATTAGAGTGCTCAAGTCGATAAAAATTCCGCTGACTGTAAATCGAGGCATTGTTGAAAATGCCGTTGCGCCATAATTAAGAACATTTGATCGCTGCGCTCGGCTGCGCTGGTGAAGACAGCGCCCAGAATGACTGTCATAAAGGCATTCATGGCGAACTCTCGGTACTGTTCCCAACATTCTGTTTCGCTGGTTTTAACTCCAGCAAGTTCAAGTGCTGAGCAGTAGCGAGCGACTAATGCTCTTTCATGTTGACGTCTTAATTCGCTAGTCAAGCTACCGCCAAGAAAATACGCCACGTCTGTAAGGCCGCAGCTTATTGCAATTGATTGCCAGTCAACCGTTATCGCTGAAGCGTTTTTACCATGATCGTTAAATAAAATATTCTCCGATCGAAAGTCCGAGTGAACAAGTGTTTTAGGCCCCTTAAACCCTTGCATCCATTGAGTGTAATGACCGACAAATAGATCGCCAAATTCAATTGCTGAAGGTGCTAAGCCAGCTCCAAAGCGATCGAGAAATTTCGGCCAAGCATCTTGGAGTAGGGCGCCACCAAAGGCGGGGTTATCACCGGCGTAGGGTTTGGATATGTGCTCGCCCTCTAATTTTTCGCTTTCCCAAAATGCCGCGTGCAGCTTGGCTGCTTGGTCAATCGCCATTTCAGCGCGGTGTATCGTTTCGCCCCGAAGTTGGTCGCCAGGCTCTGCAGGAGACATGTCTTCCATTAAGATGATAAATTCTTCGCCCTTGTCATCGCTTGCGCTGTAATAAATTTTCGGCAAGCGCATATCAGTGTGCTGTGCTTGCTGTTGATAAAACAGCACTTCTCTTGCGTAGGCACCGGAGCTGGCTGACATTTGTTTGGCGACAGGATCGGCGGCCGGCAGTTTGGCCACTAGCGAGCGGGGCAATGCATAATGATGGCTATTGTCTTCGTATTCAATGGTTAACCTTGCATTGTCGCCCATTTTTCCGGTGCCAATCATTTGGTAGTCGACAGTGCTAATCGTGGCAGATTCAAATGCGGAATTATGGATAGCCAGCGTTTTGCAAAGCCACTCAGCAGTAATGGCTTCAGGTAATGAGACAATGGCAGATAACATGGTCGGGTCCGGTAAGCTGAGAAGCAAAATAGGTTAGTGTCAAGTGGATAAAAAAGCATCCACTTCTGCAGATGCTTTTTTATGAAAGCTTAGTTAAAGTTTTAAGCCTTCTTCAAGGTATTGTGCATCTTTACTTGGCGCCGGGAAGTTAGGAATTTGATGGATGCCATTGGATTCGTCAGTATAAATTGTGGAATTATCGAGTGTGTCATAGAACTGCTTATACCACTTCCTGTTCAAATTAAAAGGCCCATCAGCTTTGAGTTGCATGATGCGAATCGCTGGACGTTTGTGTTTCCAAACATCAAAATCGGCAGAGAAAGCATGCAAGGCGCCTGCTTGGACTTCTTTGGCAGCAGCAATATCCTCAGCTGAGTGCGGGATATTTTGCGCTTTAGCCAAGGCTGCATGCCATACGCGAGTTACACCATCTTCTACCGGTGTATTGGCAATTAATTCGTAAGTGATGGCGCCACCGAAATCTTGCTTAGATAATAAAATGCCCGGGCCGGTATACCAAGTGATGCTGGATAAATAACAACCGTAGGTATGATGGAAGCCACCTTGGCGCTGAATAACCACGTGGTTTCTGAATTCGTTTTCAAAGTATTCGCAGGGTGCGCCATGGGTGGGCCCAAGATGAGCACAGTCAGCCATGTTGTCGAGTATTTCTTGTGGATGAATGTCGATCGTGCCTAAGTGATCAAGCTCCCAGCGAACCCAGGCAGGGTCATCCCATTCTGTTAAAAAAGGCGGATCATAGCTCGGCAGATTGCCCTCGGGATCATGCCACATCATTATACAACCCATGACTTCTCTGACTTCATAGGATTTAATGGCTGCTGATTTAGGGCAGGGGCCATCGTGATAAGGAATATCGTCAACTTGTCCGTCGGGTGCATAGCGCCAACCATGATAGGGGCAGCGAATAGAATCGCCCTCTATTTGTTTATCCGTGGCGACGATTTCAGCACTTTTACTAGCTGCTATGTGAGTACCCATGTGGGCGCAGTAGGCATCAAGCATGACTACTCGACCACTTTCACCCCGGTAAAGGGCGAAATCATTACCAAAAAAGCGAACGGCCTTGGGGCCTGCATCCAGTTCATTGGCCTCGGCAACAATAAACCATCCGCGTGGGAATGTGTGTGGCCCTAGTTTATAATCTGCGGCTAATGCCATAATTGAAACCTCATATTGACAGTATGCTCTCCCTGCCTCGGTGGAACTTAATAAAAACTTAAGATTGACCGCAAAAGATATAACAGTCCATCCAACATATTTCCTTAAGCAGCGTATTTTGTCATTGACCGGATCGATCATTTTATCTGATTACTTTAATTAAAACATTGCCAGTTTGGTAATTATTCTAAGCAAGTTTTATTGTAAAAATAGACCCTTAGCGCTTTTTAAGCTTGAATCATTATACCAGTACAATTCATCAGATCTCTGACATTGTTATGTACAATGTATGTCAATTGTTTATGGTTATCAAATACGTCGATATTAATGAATCAGTTTAGATTTATTGGCCGAGCAAAGGCAAAGAATAGGAACCTATATTGTGGATATAAGCTTTGATTCCGAACGGATTTTAACCGCAGCTGCAGAATTTCAAAAATTAGACGATTTTGGTGATCCTGCTTTCAGGTCAGGCTTGGCAGCCTTATTAGCCACGTATGATCAGCATGTTGATAGTGAAGCGAGCCGCCAACGCGTTTATATGCGAGTATTAAAAGTGCTTGGTGCTCGATTGAGAGTTGAAAAGGCAAAAAAAAACCACCCCGATATTGCCGAAGAGCACATAATTCAGCCAATGATCTTGACCGGTTTGCCTCGAACGGGCACTTCAGCCCTGTTTAATTTGTTATCCAGCGATCCCGCATCTAGAGCATTGCTGCAGTGGGAAACCCATTACCCAGATCCTATTGAAGGACTTGTTGCCGGTAAAATGGATCCCCGACACCGAAAGCTCGTTGAAAAAATTGAAGCGCAAAAGGCTCAAAATCCTGAATTTCAAACCATGCATTTTGCCAGCGCCGATACCCCTGAAGAATGCGTGTTATTGCATTCGCTAGCCTTCAATGGCGTTCAATTAGGCTTTGAGTGTATGTTAGAGCCTTACCAGAGCTGGCATCAATCAAGCGATCTTTTGCCTATGTATAAGTACTATCTAGATCTGTTAAAAATGCTCCAATGGCGAAGACCAGGTGATCGGTGGTTATTGAAAGCACCTGCACATATGTGGGGTCTAGACAGCTTAATTCAAGTCATGCCTGATGCTTGTATTTTATGGGGCCATCGTGATCCTTTGCAGGTGATACCGTCCATCTCAAGTTTAACGGCAATGGCCGCCAAGATGTTTGCGGGCCATATAACCGCAATGGAGAACGACAAGCTCGGTCCGTTAGTGATGGAGTTTTATGCGCGCTCACTTGAGAGAGGCCTCGCGGCGCGGTCAAATATTGCCGCCGAGCATTTTTTTGATTATCGTTTTACAGACTTTGTCGATAGACCTTTAGCGCTGATTGGAGATGTCTATGATTTTTTCAAGTTGCCGGTAGACCAGGTCTTAAAAAACTGTTTTACAGATTATATTGAGCAACACCCAAAAGGAAAGCATGGTGACCATCGCTACACATATGAAAGCTTCGGCTTAACTCAAGCGATGATCTTAGAGCGGTTCGATTTTTATTATCAACATCCAGTTTACAGTCAATACCTTTAATAAGTGCCGTTAATTACTTCATGTGCGGTCCAAAAGAAATAAGCAAGGAATATTATTATGATGAATGAGCAAGTAATTTGGGATTCTTTCTGCGAACAGTTGAAAGAGGCAGGTAAAGTCATTATGCGGGATGATTTGCCGACGACTGCTTTTGATCGTGCAGAAGGTTTGCGTTACATGGCGCGCTTAACCAAAGCAGGATTAGACACATTTTGCGAGCTAACAGGGTCCAAATATCCGGTGCTTCGTCCTCAGGCTGACATGGTAAAAATGGGTTTAGATAACCCGGATAATTATTATGTTGGAGCATCAATTAACGCAAAATACGATTACCGTATTCGAGGTAACCGCGGCACCATTCATTTTTTAGGTTTTGCCGCACAGGCCCAGAATTTTGCCGTGCGCAATAAGATGCTTGGCGGTGCAGGGCATCTCAATCACGCCGATATGGATATTGACTCCGAAGGAAACTTTGAAATTATTGCCAGTCAACGCCCACACCAAGGCAACTGGTTACAATTAGGCCCAGAAACCTCGCAGATCTTGGTCCGACAGAGTTACCTTGATAAGCTCAAAGAGCGTCCTGCCACCTTAAGTATTGAGTGTTTGCAGGCCGACCAAGCACCCCCAGCTTTAGATCCTCAGCGGATTGGCCAGCAACTGTTACAGGCGGCAAATTATGGCACAGGTTGTGGCCATTGGTTTGCTGACTGGGTCGCCGACATGCCTAATCATGCCGAAGAAAATACGCTGTACTTGCCTTCAGCTGAAAACCATCGTGCGGTCGGAGGTGACCCAGAAGTCCGAATTTTTTTAGGTCGATGGCGCCTAGCAGAAGACGAGGGCTTGTTGGTGAGCTTAATACCGCCTAACTGCGAGTATTGGAATTTTCAAATAGCAAATGTTTGGGCGGAGTCGCTGGACTACCGTTTTCAGCAGGTGCATGTGAATAGCGGTAGCGCTGTTTATAAAGACGACGGCAGTGTTGACATATTGGTCGCTGCCGACACCCCAGATAGTCGTAAGCATACCAACTGGGTGTCTACCGCTCACCATGAGCATGGTATTATGGGTGTACGCTGGGTGAGAGCCGACAGTCATCCGCAACCGCAATGTCGGGTGGTAAAGATAAACGATCTACCATTATAAGATGTATTTTAAAAAATTTTGGCGCTTTAACGCCTAAATACTGGTCAATAGTGTATGGCGTGAACAAGCAATATCTTGAGACCTGATGGGCTCTGAAAGCTGATTTCGTCATCTAGGCATTTACCTAGTAAGGCTTTGGCCAAAGGCGAATCCATGCTGAGTTTGTTTTCTCTGAGGTTAAATTCATCGGGCCCAACAATACGGTAACACTGCAGTTCTTTCGCCTCATCTACGAGCGTGACCCAAGCGCCAAAAAAAATCTTATCTTGCTGCTTGGGTGCTTGGTCAACCACAGTTAGATCATCCAGTCGCATGGTTAAAAAGCGCACGCGACTGTCAATTTCTCGTAAGCGTTTTTTGCCGTAGATATAATCCCCATTTTCTGAGCGATCGCCATTTTTTGCGGCTTCATGAACTGAATGGGTAACGGTGGGCCGTTCAACTTTCCAAAGTTGATGCAATTCTTCTCGCAGTGCGATTTCGCCCTCAGGAGTGATATAGTTAGACCCTCTGGGAGTCGGTGGTCGGTAGCGGCCCATTCGATGCCATCCAATTTAATGAATCAAGATCATGCGCCGAGAATTTCACGGGCGGTTGATTATAACGGTGCAAGGGTATGGTAAGCAGTCTAGCAATAGCAAGTCAAAAAAACACTGCAAGGGTGATCCCGATATTGCCAATGATGTTTGCCTGTTTGACCTTAATTTTTACCCCAATTTCCTTTTTGAAAGCGGAATCCATGTCTCAAGCTTCGTTTAATATGGTTGGTGATTTTCGGCCAGGAGGCTTACTATTTGGCCATATTACAACAGAACAGACCGTTTATTATCGAGGTGAGCAGGTTTTAGTCAATCCTCACGGGCAATTTGTGATTGGTCTTGATCGCGACCATGAAGGCGATCTGATGCTTAATATTGTCCAACAGGATGGTAGTAAAGTGATACATAAGTTTATTATTCAACCACGTGAGTACCTTATCCAATCAATCAAAGGCGTGGCGAAAAAGTATGTCAGCCCAGATCCCCAGCAACTAGCTAGGACCCGATCAGAGTCGGCGCGTGTAAGAACGGCAAGGAAGCAGCTAAGTCTTGAAGACGCGTTTTTTGACGGGTTTATTTGGCCCGCTAAGGGCCCGATTACCGGTGTCTTCGGCTCGCAGCGTATTTTTAATGGTGAGCCAAGGCGACCACATTATGGTTTGGATATCGCCGGACCGATTGGCGCTGAAGTCATTGCGCCAGCTGCAGGTATTGTTCGCTTAGCCGAAGATTTATTCTTTTCTGGTATGACCATGGTGATTGATCATGGCCATGGGCTGAGTTCGTCTTTCTTGCATTTAAGTGAGATGATTGTCGCGGCTGGTGAATCTGTCGAGCAGGGACAGCTAATTGCCCGTATTGGCGATACGGGACGTGTGACCGGGCCCCATTTAGATTGGCGAATGAATTGGCAGTTGGGCGCGGTATCGGTGCGCGTTGATCCCCAACAACTGGTGAAAATTGGTGAGAATAGAGCTGAATTAAATCCTTAAGAGGTTATAATTATTAATGAAAAAGAGCGCTAAATAGACCGCCAATCATTGAATATATGTAACTATCGCTATGATAAATTTAAGGCAAACGACAATTAAATAACAAGGCATGTGATTATGATCGATAAAAAACTTTTAAATATTCTTGTCTGTCCTGTCAGTAAAGGAGAGCTTAGCTATGATGAGGCCAAGCAAGAATTAATATGTCAGGCCAGCGGCTTGGCTTATCCGATACGAGATGACATACCCGTGATGTTAGAGAGTGAGGCGCGTCAATTAAGTGAGGATGAACTTTCTGCCTAGTGATGAATTTTCGGTCTAGAGATGAACTTTGAGTATTGTGGTGAATAAATGGATACGGTATTTGGCAAGATTATTGCGGGTGAGATTCAAGCAGAAAAGCTCTACGAGGATGAGCATTGTATTGTCATTCCCGATATTAATCCAGCGGCGCCAGTCCATCTGTTAGTGATTCCTAAAAAACCCCTTGCGATGCTATCGGAGGCCGATGAAGATGATCAGCTGCTATTAGGTCATCTAATGTTAGTGGTGGCTAAAATGGCTAATCAATTAGGCGTTGCTGATGGTTACCGTGTGATCATTAATAACGGCGCAGGCGGCGGTCAGACGGTTTTTCACTTACATATCCATATTATTGCCGGTTTTGAGATGAAAGAGAGTGATATGTAGTGGTTTTTTCCTACAATCAGCTATCCTTAAACATGAACCTAATAAGCTTCAACCGTGATTTATTTAAAAGCATTTAGAATTAACTGATTCAGAGTTTCCCCATGCCCAGACCTAGCAGTACAGCTGCCATCCGAGAAGCCTTTTTATGCTATTTTGAGCAGCAACAACATCAGCGGGTTGCCAGCAGTTCCTTAGTGCCAGGCAATGATGCCACTTTGTTGTTTACCAACGCGGGTATGGTGCAATTCAAAGATGTTTTTCTTGGCGATGAACCGTGTGATTATGTCCGTGCCACCAGTTCGCAACGTTGTGTTCGAGCCGGCGGTAAACATAACGATTTAGAGAATGTGGGCTATACCGCTCGGCACCATACGTTTTTTGAAATGCTTGGTAACTTTAGTTTTGGCGACTACTTTAAAGCCGAGGCCATTCCTTTTGCTTGGCACTTTTTAACGGTTGATTTGGCGATCCCTAAAGATCGTCTATGGGTGACCATCTATAAGGATGACGATGAAGCTTTTTCAATTTGGCATGACGACATGGGCCTTGCCGAAGAGCGAATTATTCGTATCGGCGATAATAAAGGTGCGCCTTATGCCTCGGATAACTTTTGGTCGATGGGTGATACCGGACCCTGTGGCCCATGTACTGAAATTTTTTATGATCACGGTGAGCACATCGAAGGTGGTTTGCCAGGGACACCCGAAGAAGACGGTGATCGCTATATAGAAATTTGGAACATTGTATTTATGCAATACAACCGTTCTGCGGATGGAAACATGGCGCCGTTACCCAAACCAGCGGTTGATACCGGTATGGGCCTTGAGCGAATTGCTGCAGTAATGCAGGGTGTGCACAGTAACTATGAGATTGATTTGTTTCAAGCATTGTTAATGTCAACGGCTGAACTGCTAGATATCAAATACCAAGGGCAAGGTTCACTTCGTGTCATTGCCGATCATATCCGTTCTTGCGCATTTCTTATTTTAGACGGTGTGATGCCCTCAAATGAAGGTCGTGGTTACGTGCTGCGACGCATCATCCGTCGAGCGGTTAGACACGGCAATAAGCTGGGAGCGACTGATTTATTTTTCTGGCGTTTAGTCTCAGCGTTAGTCGATGCGATGGGCGAGGCTTATCCCGATTTAGTCAAAGCACAAAGTCAAATAGAAAAAGCGCTGAAATCTGAAGAGCAGCAATTTGCGCTCACCCTCGAACAGGGGATGAAAATTCTTGATCAGGATCTTAGCGTGTTGACTGGGAATGTTATACCTGGCGATACCGCCTTTAAGTTATACGATACCTATGGTTTTCCGCTCGATCTAACGGCTGACATTGCTCGCGAGCGCGGCATGACGATTGACGTCGACGGTTATGATGCTGCGATGTCGCAGCAGCGAGCGCAGGCTAAGGCGGCCAGTCAATTTAAGTCAGGTGGCTCAGATAAGCTTGATCTTGAATCTTGTAGCTTAACAAAGGCCACTGACTTCACCGGCTATGATCAGCTTAACGATCAGGGAACGATTATGGCTCTTTTTATCGATGGTGAACCTGTCGATAAAGTCATCGTTGGTCAAGAGGCACTTATTGTCCTTGATCACACCCCGTTTTATGCTGAGTCAGGCGGTCAAATAGGGGATGTTGGCAGGCTCTCTTCGGTCGATGGTGGTTTTGAGATAAGTGACACCTTTAAGCAGGGTGCTATTTTTCTTCATCGCGGCCAAGTGATGCAAGGCTGTCTGCGATTGGCTGATAAAGTTGATGCATCGGTGACGCCGCAGTCACGACAAGCGACGGCCCTAAACCACTCGGCGACCCACTTATTGCATGCAGCATTACGTCAGGTGCTTGGTGATCACGTAACTCAAAAAGGCAGCTTGGTTGATACAGAACGCCTACGGTTTGACTTTTCTCACCAAGAAGCCATGTCAGACCAGCAACTGGCTCAGGTGACCAATTTAGTGAATCAACAGATCCGAGATAATTCATCAGTTAAGAGTCAAGTGACTGATATGGCCTCGGCACAAAAATCCGGAGCTATGGCTTTGTTTGGCGAAAAATATGGCAGCGATGTACGTGTTTTGACCATGGGTGCAGACCGCTTTTCAGTTGAACTTTGTGGTGGTACGCATGTGAGTCGCACGGGAGACATTGGCCTGATGATAATCACGTCAGAATCAGGCATTGCTTCAGGCGTAAGGCGTATCGAGGCTGTCACTGGCGAACAGGCTTTGTCATTCATTGCTGACGCTGAGCATCGTGTCAAACATGCGGCTAATTTATTAAAAACAAACCCTCAGGAAATATCGCAAAAAGTTCAGCAATTGCTTGATCAACAAAAAGCGTTGGAAAAAAAACTACAGCAATTACAGCAGAGGTTAGCCAGCAGTGTGGGCAGTGATTTAGCCTCGCAAGCCGAAGATCTGAATGGCATTAAAATCCTTTCTGAAGTTCTTGATGGCGCAGACCCAAAGTCACTGCGCGATACAGTTGACCAGTTGAAGCAAAAAATGGGTTCTGCGGTCATAATACTCGCCGCACCACATGGTGATAAGGTCGCCTTAGTAGCCGGTGTCACAGCAGACTTAGTCAAAACGGTAAAGGCGGGTGATATTATAAAACTGCTAAGCGGCGCATTGAGTGGCAAAGGGGGCGGTCGTCCTGATTTTGCTCAAGGAGCGGGCTCGGCAATAGAGCATAATTCAGAGGCAGTTACCGCTGCGATTGAGGGAGCCAAGCAGCAAGTTATCGAATGGCTAAATTAGCTTTTCGTTAGATTAGCTTATTTGAGCATTAATGACTTAGTTTGTGCTTTGTCTTTTTACCCAAACCTGATTAGATGAGCCACCTTTTTTCGCCGCGAATGAAGTTTCTCTATGAATAATTCTAAGGCATCTGTTCTCAACAGCAGCGTTGCCCTAAATCCCTATGTATTGTATTTAGCCATGTTAAGCGTAGGGATGGGGCAGACCGTTATCTATGCCGTGATGCCTGCTTTAGGTCGTGAATTGGGTTTGGATACGATACAACTGTGGTTGCCTTTCTTCGACCAAAATTGGCAGCCCGGCAAGCTTGCTATTACCTCATTATCGGCTATGACGGCTTTAGTATTTGCCTTAGTCGCGCCTTATTGGGGGCGTAAAAGCGATAGCCTTGGACGAAAATCTGTGATCTTAATTGGCCTTTTTGGTTATACCCTTGGCACTTTGTTGTTTAATGTGGTGGCTTATGCTGGTTTCCAAGGCTTAATTACAGGCGGCATGCTTTGGTTGCTATTGATACTCGCTAGGGTCGTGCATGCCGCTATTATGTCAGCGACTTTTCCGGCTTCCAATGCTTATATAATAGATGTGACACCTTTAACCGATCGCGCCAAGGGTTTAGGTCGTATGTCTGCGGCGAATCAATTAGGTGTGTTAATGGGGCCTGTTATGGCAGCGACAGTTGTTGCAGGTTTTTTAATGCCCTTAATGATTCAAGCCTCCATTACGCTTATTTGTGCTTTGTTAGTTTATTATTTTTTGCCCGAGAGTCGTGAGTTAAATGTCCAAGGTGGTGACGATTTAACTAAAATAAGAAGGCTAAAAGATAAAAAATCATTGGTCAAACTGAGTTTCTTTGACCCGCGCTACCGGTTTATTCTGCCTGTTGGGCTGGTACTCTATACCATGCAGGGCATGGTGCAACAGACTCTTGGCTTTTATTGTGAAGACGTTTTGGGCATGTCGCGAATGACTAGCGTACAGTTTTATGCCACCGCGATGATGTTCAGCTCGCTCGCGATGATTGCCGCTCAGTTATTCATTGTTCAGCGTTCGTCTTTGAATTGTTCGACCTTAATTCGCTGTGGCCTTCCATTTTGTGCCCTGGGTTATGCCACTATTGCCTTTACGGCGAGTCAATTGGGTCTGCTGTTGGGAATGGCGATGTTTGGTTTGGGGGTTGGCTTGGTGATGCCAGGGTTCTCAGCGGCTGCTAGCTACACGGTCGACAGTCGAGAGCAGGGCAACTTGTCAGGCTTAATTGGCTCCATTGCTGGGATGGGTTTTGTGATTGGCCCCATTATGGGCGGGGCGATATATAACTTGCATTTGTCAGGTCCATGTATATTAGCGGCGATAACGCTCAGCTTTTTGGCGCTCTATGTCTCGATTAATAAACGGTTCAGTAATTTGGGCACCGAAAATTGATCATTTTAATTAAATTTGATCTTTTAGGTTAAATATTGTACATTTTTTCATCTACTTGGATCTAAGCTTGGCTGTTGTCTAAAAATAATAAATATGCTGACTATTATGGATATTCTTTTTCGGTATTTACACAGCAGTATGAAGCAGGGGATGGTTCTATTGGCCTGTATTCTTCTCCAGGCTTGTGAGCCGAGGCATTACTGGGTGCTGATCATTTACGATCAAAATTCGGTTGTTGCTAACAGTTTTACCATTGATGGCTATGATTCAAAGCAAGCCTGCCAGCGAGCTGCACAGCAGAATTTCCCTGGAAAACGCTTCTTGTGTGTCCTTGAAGATGATATTGGTTAGAAAGCCAACACATGTCTTATATCCCACTTTCTATGGGCTTTTTCCCATTACAATCCCTCTTCAATCAGCTTTGTTTTGCCGTATAATTTTGCCTAATTGGAGAATAATCTTTAGCCATAGTGAACGATATAGTTTTTTAACTTTGAATTGAGATGGCCAATCGAATGGCGACATTAATTACGATTATGGATACGACCTTGCGAGACGGTGAGCAGACGCAAGGCGTATCATTTTCGCCTGATGAAAAGTTAAACCTCGCTAAGGCATTACTATCGAATTTACGAGTGGACCGCATCGAGGTCGCATCAGCACGGGTTTCAGCGGGGGAACAGAAAGGTGTTGCGCGAATTAATGCCTGGGCGCAAGACCATGGTTTTGGCGATCAAGTCGAAGTATTGGGCTTTGTCGATCGAAATAAAAGCGTTGATTGGATTGTTGAGGCCGGCGGCAAAGTCATTAACCTGTTAACTAAGGGCAGTGAAAAGCACTGTAGCAACCAATTAGGCAAGACCCTTGATCAACATGTTGAGGATATTAAGACGACAGTGGCCTATGCTCACCTGCAAGGCTTGTCGGTTAATGTTTATTTTGAAGATTGGTCCAACGGTTATTCCGATAGTCCTGAGTACGTCTATGGCTTAGCTGCGGCTCTAGAGGATTGTGGTATAGATCATATTATGTTGCCCGACACCTTAGGTGTTATGTCACCTGCGGAGGTTTATGATAGCTTGCGTGATATGAGTCAACGGTTTCCGAGTCATCATTTTGATTTTCATCCTCATAATGACTATGGTCTTGCGACAGCGAATGTGATGGCTGCGGTCAAGGCAGGGGTAACCAGTGTTCATTGTACCGTGAATTGCTTAGGTGAGAGAGCGGGCAATGCATCCCTGGCCGAAGTGGCAGTAGTACTAAAAGATAAGATGGGTTTGTCACTGAATATTGATGAGTCACATATTGTTGGGGTGAGTCAAATGGTAGAAAGTTTTTCGGGTAAATTTGTGGCGAGTAATACGCCCATTTTAGGGTCTGATGTATTCACCCAAACGGCCGGTATTCATGCTGATGGAGATGTGAAAGGTAATCTTTACTTCAGTCGACTTTACCCTGAGCGCTTTGCCCGAAAAAGAACTTACGCGCTAGGTAAAATGAGTGGTAAAGCCTCGCTGCAAAAAAACTTAGAAGAAATTGGAGTTTCACTGTCTGTTGAAGATCAGCGACGCGTATTAGACCGAGTGGTTCAGTTAGGCGACTCTAAACAACGCATTACCAGCGACGACCTGCCTTTTATTATTGCTGACGTATTAGAGAGTAATGAATACCAGCATGTCGTGCTGACCCATTGTGATCTTAAAAGTGATTGGAATCAGCAAGCTTATGCCGATATTGAATTAAAAATTGATGGCAAGTCTTACGGGGCTAACGGCACTGGTAATGGTGGTTTTGATGCCTTTACCTCGGCGGTTAATAAGATATTAACTGAGCTCGATATGCAATTGCCTGAATTGCTTGATTATAAAGTCCATATCCCGCGTGGTGGTCAGACTAGTGCCTTGACCGAAGCGAGTATTACTTGGCAGTTAGGCGGTAAGATGAAAACAACGACTACCCGCGGTATGCATGCTAACCAAGTGTTTGCCGCGATTGAAGCAACACTGCGATTGCTGAATCGCTTACTGCATGACCGCCTTCAGTAATCCGACCTGAGATTACTGTTGAGCCAGTAATTTTTCCGCAACTTTGTCGCCAAATTCATGGGTTTTTAACATGATCACATCTGCACTAGACTTGGATAAATCGGCTGTTGAAAAACCATCGGCAAATACACCTTGCATCGCATCCCAGACATTTTTGGCTTCTTCATGCATGCCCAAACTGTATTCCAGCATCATTGCAAATGAGCCAATCATGGAATAAGGATTAGCAATACCTTGGCCTGCGATATCAGGTGCAGATCCGTGAGAGGGCTCATAATAGGCCTTGTCGGGACCAATACAGGCAGATGGCATAAGGCCTAGCGAGCCAAGAATGCCCCCACCTTGATCGCTTAAAATGTCACCGAACATATTTTCCATCACCATGACATCAAATTGACTAGGGTCAAGGCATAAGGCGGTTGCCGCAGCATCGACTAGCATATGCTTGACTTCAACATCAGGAAATTCAGGCGATACTTCATCAAGCACTTCGTTCCATAATACACTTGATTTTAAAACATTGCTTTTATGAATATTGTGTAGCACTTTTTTACGGGAAGCTGACAGTTTAAAGGCTTCAATGAGAATGCGCTTAATTTGATCTTCATCATATTCTAGTGCCTCAGTAACGTAGCGCTTGCCTTGTGCATTGACGCCGACTTCTTTGTTACCAAAGTACAGTCCACCGACCAGTTCACGCACCATAATTAAATCAATGCCCTCACCAATAACCTCAGCTTTAAGTGGTGAAAAATGGCCTAAGGCTTTGGGCAGAGAAACCGGTCGAAAGTTGGCGTAAGTGTTTAGCCGTCTTCGCATCGGCAATAAAGCGCCGCGCTCAGGTTGCATGTCAATCGGTATTTTTTTCGAATCTTCATGGTTGAGCCCAATAGGTCCTTTAATGAGGGCGTCGACCTTATCGCAAATAGCCTTAGTTTCGTCTGGGAAAGCGTTGCCATGACTGAAGTAGGCGTTAGCGCCAAATGCGCCTGGAATTAGTTCAAAACTGATGTCATTACGCTGCTCGATAATTTTTAGGATTTTTATCCCTTCGACCATGATTTCGGGGCCGATTCCATCACCGGCAAAAATACCAATTTTATAATGTTCCATTATTTTATCCATTTAATGCTTGGAGACAAAAAAATTATGTCTTGCGTGTTTTAGGGTAACCTGTAACGGTTTTGATTAGTGATTGGCTCGGCCTCGTGCCTATATATTGGTAAGCGGGCAAATCATACTACAGTAATTTTACGTCTCAATGCCAGAGTTGAAATTTTTTTTTCACTAGAGCTTGCACTTTGGCTTTGGATGGGTAAAATACTTGCCTCCTGATATGTCCCCTTCGTCTAGTGGCCTAGGACACCGCCCTTTCACGGCGGGAACAGGGGTTCGAGTCCCCTAGGGGACGCCATTGATTTAACCCTTTCTTTTTACTTCTCTTTTTATCTCCTAAAACTTAACTGATGCACTTTTGATGCAGTTATTAGTTAAAAAATACTCCTACTAATATTGAATATAAACTACCCATCACTTAAGCTAAGTTAATAACAAAAACCCAACATCGTTCCCCAAGATGGCGTTAGGGATAAATGGACTCTGGAGTAGAAGGATGACCAATCTATTACGCTTGAGTGCGTGTCTGTTTTTTTATTATTGCTTAGAGTTTTGGCTGCCGATACATCTGAGGATAACTTGAGTTATGCTTAACCGATTTATAACCGCCTCATCAGAGGCGAAAATTTTAGTTTTCATTCTTGTAGTGCTTTTCCTTGTTCTATGGTTTTTTCTTGTTCGGGAGATTGAAAAATCCAGCAAAACTTCTACAGAAAATGACGTTGAAGCATCTTCAGTTATAAGTCCTGTCATTATTTTGCCTATTGATCCGCCATTAAAATCTAAAACGACTAATAGGCAAGCTTCTGAGAATATTGATTTACCTGGCCATGATAAACATCAGCATGAAATTTCCGATAAAGAAGTTGATATTCAGAAACTAATGGATGAGCAAATTGATAATAAAGCCCGCAAAGAAATAAATGAAATGCTCGCATTTGACGAAAGTAAATATGAAATTGAGAAGACAGAAGATGGGGAAAGAATTATTTTTAATAATCACTCAGTTGAAGTTGCTATTGGATTAAAAGATAAGAATGGAAATACAATAGTAGTAAATATTACTAGTCCTATGCCTTTACTGAAAGAGAAGTAATGTGTCCCCTTTTTACAGGAAGTTAGTCTTATGTATTTACTTAATTGGGATTTCTTCTTTTTCTCACTCCGCTTCTATTATCATTGTTAATGAAGACTCTGCTGATGAGGGTTTAAATGATCAAACATCAGTTAGCCCTATTGATGGAAATAATGCTGTTACTCTAGGCGGTCAAAGATTAGCTGTCTTTGAATTAGCTGCCGATATTTTAGAGAAGATTTTTGATTTAAATGTAGATGTGAGAGTTAAGGTTTCATTTGATAACCAAAATCCAAGTCTTTTAGCAAGCGCTGGACTTGGCGATGTTGAACTATCTACTTCTACAGCTTACTTACCCATATCATACACCTACTATCCACAATCTTTGGCAAATCAGTTTTATGGCTACGACAGACAATTAAATAGTAATGATATAGATATAACTGTTAATTCATCTCGATCAGATTTCTATTTAGGTTTTAAATCTTACCCTCCAAGTGATCAATATTCTTTATTAGGGACCATATTGCATGAAATCATTCATGGACTTGGATTTTTTGACACTATAGATGAAGTTACTGGCGATTTCTCTTTACCATATCCAATTATCTATGATCGTTATCTTCGCGATGAAAGTTTGTCTTTAAACTTGTTGTCAGTAACTGATACCCAACGATACGATGCGCTAAGAAGTGGAGATTTGTACTGGGAAGGCTCAATTAGTAAAAGCGAGAGCCAAGTAATGCAGGGGCAGCTTGATCCTTCAGATTATAGGGGGCATACCTTATCTGGCAATGTTGAATTATATGCTCCCTCTGCATACAACCTTGGAAGTTCAGTTTCTCATTTTGATCAGTTCATTAGGCCACACGAGATAATGGAACACGCTAAATCAAGCGATGATCCAAATCATGCTATAGGTTTTGCCAAGCAGGTTCTCCAGGATATCGGTTGGACTCCTTTTAGTAATGGGGATAAGCCACTATTAACGGAAATAGCCTCAGCCTCTATCCAAAATAATTCAACTTATCAGACAAATTTTGTAATTTTTGATAATGATAATGCTTTTCACAGGGAGGGTGCACATGACTGGAGTGGTAATGGTGGTCAGCCTCATTATGTGATGTCGTTTACTCTTTCTTCATCTAATGAAGATATCATTCCTGTTAGTGGAATATCAATTTCTGGCGTCTCAAACGGTATGAGTAATAGTGGTGATGCATTAAGGCAATTAACGGTTACTCCAAATTCTAGTGTATCTGGTACTTCAACTTTAACAATTAGTGCAACTGATTCTGACGGTAACTTTCATACGCAGTCATTTGATGTAAATGTCATAATGCCTAACCAGCAACCCGTGATATTAATTGGTCAACCTAGTAATGGGGAAACTTTGTATACGACAACACAAAGTTTTTCTGCAACTGCAACTGATGTCGAGGATGGGCAGTTAAATAATATTGATTGGTCGTACAGAGTTAGTGATCAGTCAGGTTTTATTAATGCTGGATCAACCCCTTCCATAATAACTACACTTCCTGATAATGACTATGTGATTAAGGCCTGTGTTTCTGATTCTGCGGGTCAAACCACCTGTAGTGAGATAAGTATTATCGTATCATCTTTCGGCGATGCCGATAGTGACGGGGTCAATAATTCAACTGAAGTTGCCAAGGGTACCGATCCAAATAATAATGATAGCGATGATGACGGAATACTTGATGGCAATGATGACGCACCCTTGACCCCCTGCAACTGTAATTTTACACCTAACAATCGTGCGGAATTAAAAGCAGTCATTGATCTTTGTCTTGCTGAGGATTCAGCAGGTAACTGTGCTAATTTAGCTTCAAGTCTTGGACCTAATGGTGGAGTATATGGCTCTATTGGCAACTGGGATGTGTCAAATGTCACTGATATGTCTGAGCTGTTTAAAGATTATTCCGAATTCAACCAGCCACTAAATAATTGGGACGTCTCTAAAGTTACTAGAATGTTTCGTATTTTTTCAGGCGCAATTAAATTCAATCAACCGATTACTGATTGGAATACATCTAGAGTTACAAATATGGCTTTAATGTTTTCTCGTGCTAAGGATTTTAATCAACCAATTGGTAGTTGGGATACATCCAATGTTACAAGTATGGTTGGAATTTTTCTTTATGCTGAAGATTTTAATCAATCAATTGGTGATTGGAACACATCTAGTGTTACGAGAATGTCTTCAATGTTTGAAAGTGCGTATTCATTTAACCAACCGATTGGTGATTGGAATACATCAAATGTTACAAATATGAGTGGTATGTTTGCTTTCGCTGACTCTTTTAACCAGTCGATTGCGGGCTGGGATACATCCAAGGTAACAAAAATGTACTGGATGTTTGGGTGGGCAATTTCATTCAATCAGCCAATTGGCGATTGGGACACATCCAACGTGACAAGCATGTCTAGTATGTTTAAAGGATCTGATTTATTTAACCAACCCCTTGATGATTGGGATACTTCAAATGTAACCAACATGAGCAACATGTTTAGTGGTGCTACCAACCTGAGTCAAGACTTTTGTTGGCTCATAGATGAGAGTGTAAATACAACAAATATGTTTCTAGGAAGTAACGGCGCTATTGGTTGCGATACTGATGAAGATGGAATAGATAATCACACTGATAATTGTCCTGATGTACCAAATATAAATCAAAATAATTTAGATGGTGATTCCTTTGGTGATGTTTGTGATTTTGATATCGATGGAGACGGTATAGATAACTCAACTGAAATTTATTTAGGGACTAATCCATACAATAACGATTCGGATAGTGATGGCTTATTTGATGGTAATGATCCAGAGCCTTTAGTCCCTCAGCCAGGTGGGATTGATGTCCCAGCCATGGGCGGCATAGGCTTGTTAGCGCTGGGTCTGTCGATACTGGGCTTAGGTGCGGTTAGGTTGAGGAAGTAAGTTCAAGTTTAACGAAGAGCCGTAGCTAGTCTGCAGCTTTAGGAGTCTCAACTCACAGGCACCGAGGATGAAGCAATCCATCTTAATTTAAATAATTGATTTAATTACCCTTCTTGTGGATAACATTAATAAGATTGCAATAGTATGTTTTATGTACATTTGATATGGTAAAATGGTAACTAAAACCCAACGTCGTTCCCCAAGATGGCGTTAGGGATAAACACAACCTAGAGATAAAGAA
>CENX01135288.1_pt1 | contig 34887 bp, 38 predicted proteins | sample 361321 | NCBI WGS metagenome assembly CENX01 (sample SAMEA2619678, study PRJEB7988) | marine metagenome | isolation source: saline water (ENVO:00002010), including | reverse complement strand
AAAAAAATTGTGATGAATATTTCTTTATTAAACATAGAAAAGAGCATAGAGGAATAGGAGGCATATTCTATGAGAAGCATAAAGCAGAAAGTTTAGACCATGGACTTAAATTATCTCAGAATGTTTGTGAAGCATTTACTAACTCCTATATCGAGATAATAAATAAACGAAAAGATTTAGGCTTTGAAGATAGAGATAAAGAATTTCAAAAATTTAGAAGAGGTCGTTACGTAGAATTTAATCTTGTTTATGACAGAGGAACACTGTTTGGCCTACAGACAGGCGGAAGAATTGAATCAATATTAATGTCATTGCCTAATGATGTGGCATGGAGATATAAATTTGATGAAAGTCTTACAGAAAAAGAAAGAAATCTCTATAAGTTTATAAAGAACCCTAAGGATTGGATAGATGGCTCATAGATCTGGGGTTTTGGGAAGAGATATTTCATATTCACTGTCTCCTAAAATACACAAACTGTTTGCTGAACAAGCTGGTATAGACTTAAATTATGAAATTTATGATATAGAGGAAGATCCAATAGCTTTTATTTACGATTTCTTTAGGAAAGGCGGAATCGGATTAAATATCACTAAACCTTACAAAGAGATAGTTGCACAAGAATTCTCAAAAAGCTTAGACTCTGTCAATTGTCTTTATGGTAACAAGATTAATGCAACGTCAACTGATGGTTCTGGGTTTATTGCCGACTTAAATTCAAAAGATATAAGCATAGAGGACAAAAACGTATTACTTTTTGGGCTCGGCGGAGCAGGCAAATCAATTCTTAAAGAGCTTAAGCTGGCAGAAAATATATATATTGCGAATAGGAGCAAAGATAAGACTGAATTAGCTATGGAAAATGGTAATTTAAAGAGATACTCCGGAGAACCTATTCACTTTTTTGTCTCATGCGCTGAAAAGTTAGACCTTGAGTCCTTAAACTTCATAGAAAATATAAATTTTGAAACAAAAGGAACAATTTACGATATTAACTATAAAAGTGAAACAAACATTATCTTTGCTGAACTGGCAATTGTTGAAGAAACCAGATTATATCACGGCTTAGGGATGTTAGTAGAGCAAGCAGCAGACAGTTTTGAACACTGGTTTGAACACCGACCAAATACTGAAAAGATAAAAAAAATACTTTTAGATGAGTGATTACAAATTTATTGCTGGTGCAGTATGCCCAATGTGTGGAGATATGGACTCTATTACGCTTAAAAACGATGATTCAGAGATCAAGTGTATTTCCTGTAATTATTCCAAACAAAAAGACGCTGAAGAGATCAAGTCAATAAAGATAATCAACGATTAAAAATAATTTATTCTATTGGTTGTATTGCTCGACATTAACCCTATTTATAGTAGTATATGGCGTACATGAAGAACAAGCTTAAGCTACTTATTCTCTACTTAATACCGTTTTTTGCATCTGCCGATTGGCTAGATCTAAACATGCCTATTGGTGTAACTGATTTGAGTAAAGAAGTATTTGAACTACACATGCTTATATTTTGGGTTGTTGTGGGCATAGGTGTTGTAGTTTTTGGCTTTCTTTTCTGGTCTATGTGGAAATACAGGCGTTCTAACAACGAAACCCCTGCAAAATTTAATGATAACCATACCCTTGAGATTATTTGGACAATTGTTCCTACAGTAATTTTGATACTTATGGCTATTCCAGCCTCGATCACTTTAAAAAAAATGTATGACCACGAAGCAGAGGAAGGTGGAATTGATATTCAAGTTATTGGGTGGCAGTGGAAATGGCAATACAAGTATCTGGATGAGTATGTAGATGAGGCAGGAAACAAACAGTTAAGTTTTTTCTCTCTTTTAAGTACACCACCAGACCAATATGAGTTTAATAGGGTTGAAAAAAACGAAAATTACCTTCTCGAGGTTGATGAGCCACTTGTTGTCCCTATCAATACTCCAATTAGATTCTTAATTACAAGCACCGATGTGCTTCATTCATGGTATATGAGTGATTTTGCAGTTAAACAGGATGCTATTCCTGGTTTTATTAATGTGGCAAAAGCAAAAATTAATGTTCCAGGCACATATAGGGGTAATTGCACAGAGTTATGCGGGGAAAGACATGCCTATATGCCTATAGTTGTAGAAGCAGTGACAAGAGAGGAGTATGATGCTTGGCTTCAAGAGAAGAGAAATTTAGCAGCAGAACTAGCATATCTGACAGAGAAAGAATGGACAATTGATGAATTGCTTGCAACAGGAAAGGAGATTTATACAACAAGGTGTCAAGCATGTCACCAAGTAGATGGAACTGGAATTCCTGGTTTTTATCCTGCTTTAGCTGGCAGCGATATCGTCATTAATGACAAGGCCAGACAAATTGAGATCCTAATGGAAGGAGTAAGAGGTAGTCAGATGCAATCTTTTGCTGAACAAATAAATGAAGTAGAAATGGCAGCAGTCATTACATTTACAAAGCTTTCCTGGGGCAATGGAACTGAAGCAGATTCTGAATTAGTTATCCCAAAGGATATAGTCGATTATAAGAATAGAGATACATAGGAGCGAATGAAATGAGTGCAGTAGTTGAAAATCACGATCATCATGACGATCATCATGGGCCAAGAAAAGGTATTTGGAGATGGATGACAACAACCAACCATAAAGATATAGGAACTCTTTATTTATGGTTTAGCTTTTTAGCGTTTTTACTTGGCGGTGCTTTTGCCATGGGCATCAGAGCAGAGCTATTTGAGCCAGGCCTTCAACTTATGGACCCAATCAGATATAACCAATTAGTTACTATGCATGGACTAATAATGATTTTTGGAGGGGTTATGCCAGCATTTGTTGGTTTAGCAAACTGGTTAATCCCAATGCAAATAGGCGCACCAGATATGGCTTTACCACGGATGAATAACTTAAGTTTTTGGCTGTTGCCAACAGCTTTTGCTATTTTATTATCTACAGCATTTATGGAAGGAGGAATGCCTGGTTTCGGTTGGACTTTTTACGCCCCTCTATCGACAAATTATCCAAATGTTGCATTCTTCGTATTCGCTGTACATATAATGGGGATTTCCTCAATCATGGGATCAATTAATGTAATAGTGACCATCATGAATATGAGAGCTCCAGGCATGAAACTTATGCAAATGCCATTGTTTACTTGGTCTTGGTTAATTACAGCTTATTTATTAATAGCAGTAATGCCAGTCCTAGCAGGTGCAGTAACTATGTTACTTATGGATGCATATTTTGGAACTTCATTTTTTGATGCCGCTGGTGGTGGAGACCCAGTTCTCTTCCAACATGTATTCTGGTTTTTTGGACATCCTGAGGTTTATATAATGATTCTTCCAGCCTTCGGTATCACGTCACACATAATATCAACATTTTCACGAAAGCCTCTTTTTGGTCATGCTTCGATGATATATGCGATGTCTTCAATCGCTATTCTTTCTTTTGTTGTTTGGGCACATCACATGTTCACTGTTGGAATGCCTTTAGCTGCTGAGCTATTCTTCATGTGGGCGACGATGCTAATAGCCATTCCAACAGGTGTTAAAGTTTTTAATTGGTGCGCAACAATATTTAAAGGCTCAATTACATATGAAACGCCAATGTTATTTGCAATTGCCTTTGTTGTTTTATTTACAATAGGAGGATTCTCAGGGATCATGTTGGCGATCACTCCTGCAGACTTCCAGTACCATGACACTTATTTTGTTGTGGCCCATTTCCATTATGTACTAGTACCAGGATCGGTTTTTTCAATTATGGCAGCAGTTTATTTCTGGCTTCCAAAGTGGACTGGAAATATGTATGACGAAAAATTAGGAAAACTTCACTTCTGGTTGTCTTTCATAGGTGTAAATGTAACTTTCTTCCCACAACATTTTGTGGGACTTGCCGGCATGCCAAGAAGATATGCTGATTATGCATTGCAATTTGCTGAATGGAATGCTGTTTCCTCAGTAGGAGCATTTTTATTTGGTTTCTCTCAACTTTTATTCTTATACATAGTATTAAAAACAATATTTGTTGGTAAAAAAGCAACACCACGAGTGTGGGATGGTGCCGAAGGTCTTGAATGGACTATAGACTCACCTGCGCCTTACCATACGTTTGAAACACCACCGAAAATTAATGGCTAAAGGACCTTTTAAGAACAAAATTTTACTTGGGCTGCTTTCAGCAGTGACCGTAATGTTTTTCTTCTCTTTTTTATTAGTGCCGCTATATAACGTATTTTGTGAGGTTACAGGGTTGAATGGAAAAATTTATGGACCTTCAGATTTTTTCAAAAAACAAGAGGAAATAAAGGAAAGAGAAATAAATATTAAGTTTTTATCTACCGTAAGCGGAGCTGCTCCAATTGAATTCTATCCATCTGTACAGAATCTGTCGGTTATTACAGACACTGTGAGTGCAACTACTTATATTGCAAAAAACAAAACAAATAAAAAGATTACTGTATCTATTGTGCCGTCAGTATCTCCAGGATTGGCTGCTGAAAATGTTAAAAAAATACAATGCTTCTGTTTGGATGGAGATATAGTGCTTGAACCATATGAAAAGCAAGAATGGCCTCTAAGATTCTTTATAGACTCAGACCTAAGAAAAAATGTAAACGATGTTTACTTGTCTTATACTTTATTTGAAAAAGACAGAGAAGAAATAATGGTGATGAAGCATGAGCACTGAGGCATCCGGACACGAAAAATATTACATACCTGAAAAAAGCTCAATACCTATTGTTTTTGCTGCAGCAACCTTACTAGTTGGTTGGGGAGCAGCAAATGCGGTTGTAGGAGGAGGCACCTCAATGTTATTGGTAGGAATGATGGCGCTAGTCGCAACCATGGGATTTTGGTGGGCTGTTGTTATCAGAGAGTCTCAGGCAGGCCTAGACACGCCAGCTTTAAATAGCTCCTATGTTTATGGAATGGCATGGTTTATTTTTTCTGAAGTAATGTTCTTCTTTGCTTTTTTCGGAGCTCTATTTTATATAAGAAGTTTTGCGGTTCCATGGCTTGGAGGCGAGGGAGATAAAGGTCTTGCTGGTGAACTTTTATGGCCAGAATTTCAAGCAACATGGCCACCAATGATAACCCCTGAACAAAGTGTCATGGGCGATAAAGCAGTTACAGTTGGGCCAGGCGAAAGCATGTATCTACATAGCATTAGTAGTATTTTTACTTGGCTGCCTTTGTGGAACACAATTGTTTTATTAAGTTCTAGTGGGACTGTGCATTTTGCTCATATGGCGTTAAAAGAGAACAATAGGAAAAGGTTTAATTTTTGGCTAGGAATAACCGTTGCTCTAGCTTTTATTTTTGTAATTCTTCAGGCAGTAGAGTACTACGAAGCTTATGCTCATTTAGGGCTGACAATATCATCTGGAGTTTATGGCACAACCTTCTTTATGCTGACAGGATTTCATGGAATGCATGTTTTGATTGGAGGAATCTTCCTTCTTACTCAGCTAACAAGATCAACAGGCTTTAAGCATTTTACTGATAAAGAACACTTTGGTTTTGAAGCAGCCTCATGGTATTGGCATTTTGTTGATGTTGTTTGGGTTTGTCTCTTTTTATTTGTTTATATTCTTTAAATCCCAGGATCTCTGTTGCCTAGTTCACCAGAGTAAACTCCATAGATAATGAGGATTACTAAAACAGCGCCAAGAGTGACTCTAAATCCTAGGCTATATAAGATCCGTTTTTTATTAGGGTTGCCTCTATCAATAAATAGGAATGCAAGACTTGAAGCAAGACTAATTAAAACTAATGCAAGTAAAATAAGAATAATAGTTTTTAACACTGAGATATTAAAACATTGAAGAGCTTTAAATTAAAGATATTAATTTTTGCAATTATTTTTGCTCCACTCACCTTTTCATTAGGAGTATGGCAGGTTAATCGTGCCAATGAAAAAATAGAGATAATTGAAAATTACGACAAACTTCTCTTTTCTGATCCATTAGTTTTGGATAATGATCATAAGAATTGGCAACCCATAAAAACTTCAGGAAAGTTTGAGGATCTTGTCGTATATGAAGATAATGCAATTCTAGACGGTAAAGCCGGCTATAAGATTTATCATCTTTTTAAAAATTTAGATAGCTCGTATATTTTCGTTCATAGAGGGTTTCGAGAACGAAATAGAATAAAGAACAATCTACCAGTAGTTGAAGTGCCGGAAGGATTTCAGAATCTGGAAGGCAAGGTTCTAAGAAGAGCGAACAACTCATTCGTTCAAAATATACAAGAGTCAGACCCAAGAATAATCCAAGAATTTGATCTTAGTTACTTGAAAGAAAGATATTCATCATTAGAGAATAAGGACATTTATGTATACCTTTTTAACTTGCAAGAGGAAGATGAAATGAAATTTTCTTCTATAGAAAAACCGGTCAATATGAGCTCAAGCAAGCACATTGGGTATGCCATTCAATGGTTTGGTCTTTGTCTAGCGTTAATAATATTAACGATCTATGCATATAGGAGAAAAGATGGATAAACAATATCGATTAGCATTATTAATTTTATTAATACCTCTTATGACCTTAGTTGCTTCAACTTTAACTTTTTATTTAGGCTATAAACCAAGTGAAATAAATGCTAACGGCACTCCATTAGACCCAAAGATAGAAACTAACAATTTCATTTTAGTAGAGGAGGATGGGAGCAGATTTATTTTTAAACCTGGCAAATGGTATTTTGTCTATTTTGACGATTTTAGTAATGAAGATTTCAGTCTTGATCGTTACAACATAGCAAGAAGTTCCAAAGCAACCCTTCGAAGAGAAAGTCATCGCCTAAGAAGGCTAGTTATCTATAAAGATAAGGAAATGTTCAATGAGGCAGAAAGCCTTAAATCAAAGTTTCCTGAAGTCATTTTTCTATATGATGAAGGCGATATATTTAGAAAAAGTATTTCAGAAAATTTAAGTGATCCATATATGTCCAAATCTATGTTCCTTGTAGATTCATTTGCGCTAGTCGTCTGGGAATTTAATGTTGGCTTATCTTTTAGCGATATTTTTGAGGATTTAGAACAACTCCTATGAATATTTTTTCTGCAAAGCTTTTTTCAATCGTTGGAATAGTTTTCTGTTTCGTAGTTATAGCTTTAGGAGCATGGACCAGACTAGAAGATGCTGGCTTAGGCTGCCCAGATTGGCCATTATGCTATGGAGAATGGATATTTCCCCAAACGCCTGAAGCCATTGAAGCAGCCAATAATCGATTTCCCGACAACCCTGTAGACATAGCAAAAGTAATACCTGAAGTTGTGCATAGATTTTTTGCTGCATCGCTTGGCTTATTTGCCATAGCTTTGCTAGCCATAACTATACGAGAGAAAAAAATGAGAACTGAGGCAACAATACTTTTGATTGTCATCATCTGCCAAGGAATTTTTGGTGCCCTTACAGTAACGTTAAAACTTCATCCATTAATTGTTTCCACTCATTTATTTGGCGCAATGATTGTTGCGTCACTTTTTTTACTTATTTACTTAAAGTCATCAGAAATTAAAGGGCCTTATAATGCTTTAGTTAAAAATAAGAACTATATACTTTTCGGCTTTGTTCTCCTTATTCTGCAAATATTCTTAGGTGTTTGGACTTCAACTAACTATGCTTCATGGTCGTGTCTCGAGTTCCCAACTTGTCAAAGTGGAGAATTTCTTCCAACAACAAAGTTCAGCGAAGGATTTGATCTATTTCAGCCTATTGGTCCCAATTACTTATACGGAGAAATGAGTGGTGAAGCTAGGACAGCAATACATTTAACTCATAGAATAGGAGCGATCTTCATACTTTTCTATTCCTTGTTTTTATCAGCAAAAATCTGGTCGGAGAAAACAAAACCAATAGTCATATTTTTTCTCTCAGCATTATTTCTTCAAGTTTTATTAGGAATAAGTAACATCATGACACTTGTTGCTGTATGGAATGGCGTTGCTCACAATCTTATAGCCGTAACCTTATTCCTAACATTTGTTGTTATGATTTATTTAAGCTTCAGGAGAGGTAATGAATCTAGCTAGCTATATAAACTTATGTAAACCAAAGATAGTTTTGCTGCTGACTGTAACAGCATTAGTAGGAATGCTTCTATCAATCAATTTTTATAGCAACATTTTAGATGGTCTTGCTAGTTTGCTTGGTTTTGCGCTTTTAGCTGGCGCATCTGCAGCCCTTAATCAAATATTTGATAGAGAAACAGATAAAAATATGAATAGAACAAAAACTCGACCACTTGCGAGTGGTGAGATCTCTTTATTCAGCGCATTAACTTTCACAGCAATTCTATTATTTGTGGGTTCCAGCCTCTTGCTTTACTTCTCTAATTTACTGACTTTATTAATAACGACATTTGGATTTATCTTTTATAGCCTCATCTACACCATATATTTAAAGTGGGCGACACCGCAAAATATTGTTATTGGTGGTTTGTCTGGAGCTTTACCTCCTCTTATTGGCTGGACAGCAGTAAATAATGATATTTCACTGCTCCCTTTAACGCTTGTGCTTGTTATTTTTTTATGGACCCCACCACATTTCTGGCCCCTAGCGATAGATAGACTAGAAGAGTACAAAAAAGAGGGAGTGCCAATGATGCCTATTGCTAAAGGAGTCTCTAGAACAAAAAAAGAAATGGTTGTTTATGCTATTTTGCTCTTGGCAGCATCTTTGGCTCCATTCTTTTATGGTTTAACCGGATATTTCTACCTAATCTCAACAACTGCTTTAAATCTGTACTTCATTTACCTATGTATTGCATACTTAAATGACAGGGAGAATGAACTTTCAATGAAAATCTTTAACTTTTCAGTGAAATATATGTTTCTTTTCTTCTTAGCAACTTACATTGATTTTTTAATTTCGTTATATGTCTAAAAATGCACTCACTTTTCTTCTTTTTGGCATAGTTCTATTCCTATTGGTCTATTCGGTATGGAGAATTAGCCAACCAAGACCTCTATCTACAGATGAGATGATAGTTAATGGCTTTTACCCATATGGCACTAATGAGCCGGTTAGAGATTTTAGGCTTATTGACTATGATGGAGCTGAATTTACTAGAGAAGATTTTCAAAACAAGAAATTAAATTTCTTATATTTTGGTTACACAAGCTGTCCTACAGAGTGCCCAGTAATGATGTCATTGATGCGACAACTCTACGATAAAATCGAAACAGATGAAGTTGCATACTACTTGGTTAGTTTTGATCCAGAGATTGATACCCTAGAAAGACTTAAAGCCTATGTCACAGGATTTAATCCAGAATTTATGGGGCTAACAGGTAAGATACCAGAAGTTGTTAAGTTGGGCCAACAATTAGGAGTACAGAAACTTGCCCCAATGGAAAACCACATGAATCAAAGAATAATTACTCACACAAATCATCTTATTGTTGTAAATTCGGATGCTGAAGTTCTTGGGATTTTTAGAGGCCCACTTGAAAGCAGCGCCATGGCATTGGTTGTTAAGTATTTATTAACTGTTAATTAGAACAACTTTACCCATCACCTTTCTATTGCCGATCATCTGAATAGCATCAACAGCTTTTTCCATTGGGAATGTTTCTGAAATTAGAGGCTTAATTTTACCTTCAGCTAACATTTTATTTATGTCAGCAATATTTTGTTGATTGATTTCTGCTTCAAGACCGGTAAAGCTTCCCCAGAATACACCAACTAGAGATGCCCCTTTCAAAAGAGTTAAGTTAATAGGTAATTTAGGTATCTGCCCAGCAGCAAAACCAACTACGAGATATTTGCCTTTCCAACCAATAGATCTAAATGCAGGCTCAGTGTAACAATCGCCAATAGGATCATAAATAATACTATAGCCACCATGTGTGCTCTTAGATTTAAGTTCAGCAGCAAAAGCTTTTGATTCATCTTTGTCTTTTGGTCCATCACCATAAATAACAACATCATCGACTCCGTAGTCGCGGCAAATTTTTGCTTTCTCTTCGGTTGAGACTCCAGCTACAACTCTTGCACCTTTAGCCTTAGCTATATCAACAGCCGCTAAACCAACACCTCCTGATGCTCCCAGCACCAAAACTTCATCATGGTCTGTAAGTTGTCCTCTTTGCATCAAGGCATGATAACTTGTGCCGTAAGCCATTTGATATGAAGCTGCCATTTCAAATGTAATGTCGTCAGAAATTGGAAACACTCCAAACTCATGCGTACAAGCCTCTTCGGCAAAAGCGCCATAGGGAAGCATAAAAGAAACTCGATCTCCTTCTTTGACACGAGTGACATTCTTCCCAATTTTTTTAATTACACCTGCACCTTCATTACCTGGAGCGAAAGGAACCTCAGGCTTGAACTGATAAAGCCCTTGTACAATCAAATAGTCTGGAAAATTTAAGGCCGCAGCCTTTATCGTTACTATAACTTCGTTGTCACCTGGTTCAGGCGAATCAATATCTTCCCAAACAAGATTTTCTACTGGCCCATATTCTTTGCAATGTAAAATTTTCATTTAATCTCCTCTCTAAAATTTTTAATGAAAGCTTGAAAGTCTATATTATCTTGATTCTTAGCCTTTAGGTATTCCTTCTCAGATAATGCACTTTCTTTCCTAAAGAGATCTAAGACTGAATCAGGCACTTTATCTTTTATTTTCTTTGAATTTTTCAAAACATAATTAAGCAGCTGATCGGAAGCAATATCATTAAGTAAACGAGATGATAAAGGGTTCTTATTTCTAGAGAAATACTCAGAAAACATATTATCTAACTGAGATCTCAATTCTATTTTTTTTGCAAAACTTTCTAAATCTTCTAAAAGGTTATTGGTTAATTCTTCTATATCTGTTTCACCATTTTCTACACCTAAACCATTCAATAAAGTACAGTTTTGTCCAACTTCTGAAGCACGCCTTATATTTTCCTTAATGACAGTAGCTTCAGTTTCATCTATCTTTGGTGAATCTGAGAGAGCACAGAATAAAGAAAGCAATTCTAAGAATTCAACATCTTCAATTGAGATTCCAATCTCAGAATAGGGGTTGAGATCGATCGATCTAATTTCTAAGTATTCAATTCCTGATTTCTTAAGTTGGTTGTACTGTCTTTCAGTAGTAGAAAATGGTCCCTTAGGTCTAATATGGTTATAAAGCTCACTTTCCATCTGAATAGTGCCATTATTCACTTGCTGTTTCAGGTCTAATGATATGTCACTAAATTTTTCATTTGGAGTATTAATATAGTTTTGAATAGTTTCAAGATATTCTTCTAGAGAATTGAAAGTAATAAAGTTTTCATCTTGTTCTTCTGAATAGTAGCCTAGCCGGCTTACCCTTAGAGAAGTAGATTTAGGCAGGTAGCAGTCTTCATCATTTAACTTATCAATATTGAGGTTTCTATCCTTAAGAAAAGATTTATGCGTGACAGGGGAACAGCCTATTAATCTCAAAACAAGAGGAAAGGCTCTCAAAAAATTTCTACAAGCACCCAAGTATATATCTGTCTTATTTTCTGAAAGTGACTTAATTACAGAATCAGAAAAAGAAATATTGAAATGGATGCCAGCTGTACTTTGCATCTTGTCACCGTATCTATTTCTTAGTCCCAATCTGTATAAATGAGCTAGCTTTGTAATATTTGCATCCCTATGAGGGGGTAGTTTGATATATTTTCTTTTAAATCTTGGAGGCATGGAGTAATTCCATAGAAAATCTTCACCTAGATTAGACTCGACATAAGTATGAAGGTGTTTTAAGAACCCAAATAGCTCTTGGTTGTCTTCAAATGTAGGGGTGACAATTTCTAAATGAGGCTCTGAATAATCAAGTGTGACAAAACTATTGAAGTTATGAATTCCAAAAGTCTTAGGAAAATCATTATTTGATATTTTTCCCTCTGGATCTGATCTTAAATTTTCTTTTTCTAAGCCTTTTATCGTTTTTCTATCAGAATTTAAAAAACTTGAGATTTTTTTTTGGCTGGTTTCAACCTTAGTCATAGATTACCTGGGTCCTGCATCAATTATTTGCTGAGCAACATCAAATTTTCTGAAATTCTCTTTAAATTTCATGCATAATTTATCGCATTCCTCATCATAATCATCAGCAGATGCCCAACAATTTCTTGGATTTAATAATTCTTGCTTAACTCCCTTAATATCTTTTGGAACATTTAGGTTAAGTTTTTTAAGATGGTCAAAATCATCTGTATCAACTTCATTTTCTTGTATGGCATTAATAATTGCTCTGGTTACAGGAATAGGAAACCTTTCGCCAACACCATAACCACCACCAGTCCACCCTGTATTAACCAAAAAGACCTTCGTATTATTTTTCTGCATTCTCTTTATCAGTAAATCTGCATATTCACCAGCGGGTCTAGGAAAAAAGGGTGCGCCAAAGCAGGTTGAAAAAGCAAAATCCATTGATTTTGTGCTGCCAACCTCAGTTGACCCAACCTTTGCTGTGTATCCACTTAAAAAATGATAAGCTGCACTATTTTCGTCCAGCATGCTTACAGGAGGAAGGACACCTGAAAGATCACAAGTAAGAAAAATAATGTTATCTGGTTCGCCACCTTGATTCTCGGGGACAGACCCCTCAATGAAATCTCTTGGATAGCAAACTCTTGTATTCTCGGTATATCTGTCATCGTCATAATCTGGAATACCATTTTCATCAATCGCAACATTTTCTAAAATGCTGCCAAACTTTATAGCATCCCAAATTAATGGCTCATTTTCTTTAGAAAGTTTAATGCATTTGGCGTAACACCCACCCTCTAAATTAAACACTGATCCATCACTCCAGCCATGCTCATCGTCACCAATTAATGAACATTTAGGATCTGCTGATAATGTTGTTTTTCCAGTGCCAGAGAGCCCAAAGAAGAGTGTAGTTCTTTTGTCTTTAGTCTGATTAGCTGAACAATGCATTGGAAGAACATCCTTTTCAGGCAATAGGAAATTTTGAACGGCAAACATTGATTTTTTCATTTCTCCGGCATACCTCATTCCTGCTATCAATACCTTTCTTCTTAGAAAATTAATAATTACACAAGATTCAGAATTAGTATGATCAACCTCTGGATCGCAAACATAGTCTGCAGCTGTCATAATTTTCCAAGTTTCTTTTTCTTCTTCATTAAATATTTCAGGAACTATGAAGATAAGTTTTGAAAATAATGAATGCCATGCCTTCTCAGATTTAACAGTTACAGGAATATAGTGATCTTTATTAGAGCCAACATGGACTTCAGACATATAACAGTCCTTGCTGTCTAAATAGTCGGAAACCTTACCCCATAGATTATCAAAGTGATCAGCTTCAAAAGGAATATTAACTTCACCCCAATCAATTTTATCAGCTGTACTATTTTCTTGGACTATAAAACGGTCACTTGGGCTTCTTCCGGTTCTATTTCCAGTTAGTGCTAAGAATGCACCTGTATTAGTGAGCTCCCCTTCGCCATTAGCAATTGCTTGCTCGATTAATTTTGAATTAGTTAAGTTAAGCTCTCGTGACATCAGTTATATTTATGGCCCTTTAAAATAATTAGAAGGTATCTTACCAACATTAAACCTATCATTGAAGCAAAAAATACCATTGACCATTCAGCAATATTTAGCCCTAAGAGTGACCAAACTTCTTCAGCGCATTTGCTGCTGCCTTGAAAAACTTTTGCCATGGCATCAAAAAATGGATTCATATCAAATAATAGGTAAAAGGGCGTATCACAATAACCACCAGCTAATTCATCTTTAGGAATATTTTGAAGATAAATTTGTCTTCCGCTTGCTGAGACACCAAATGCTAATGCAAAAATCCCTAAAAAATCAAAAAGAAATTTAAATTTTAGAACTAGCATCTTGAATAGGAATATAAAAAAGACTGCTTGAGCAGAGTATTTCTGTAATATACATAGATTGCATGGCTCAAGACCTACAATACTCTCAAGATAATACTGACTTCCAACAACAATTGCTGCACAAAAAGTTATGAAGAAATCTAAGTAGTTTTCAAAAAATGCTTTCACTATTAAGTATTATATATATAAGTCCTATGATATTTAGACCAGATGTAATTTTAATTGATGGATCATCATATATATATAGAGCATTTCATGCTCTGCCGCCTTTGAGCACATCAAAAGGAAAACCAACAGGAGCTACACGAGGCTTTGCTTCAATGTTGCGCAAACTTATTTCTACATACCCAGGCGTACCAATGGTTATGGTTTTTGATGCAAAAGGACCAACTTTCAGAAGTGACTATTACCAAGCTTATAAAGCTAATAGACCCTCTATGCCTAATGAGCTCAGAGTTCAGATTGATGATATTAAAAATCTTTCTAAATTATTTAATTTTTCAATACAAGAAGTTGTGGGAGTTGAAGCAGATGATGTAATAGCAACACTTGCAGACAGATTAGGTAAAAAACAAAAAGTATTGATATCTTCCCCCGATAAAGACCTTACTCAGCTCGTAAAAAAGAATGTTATACAACATAACTCCGTATCAAATGAATTTTTTGATGAAAAATATGTAGAGGAAAAGTTTGGAGTTCTACCAAATAAAATTGCTGAGTTATTGGCACTAGTTGGAGATAAGTCTGACAACATCCCTGGTATTACAAAAGTTGGCAATAAAACAGCATCTAAATGGCTTAATCAATATGGTGATATCGATAGTTTAGTTGCTAAAGCAGATGAGATAACCGGAGTTGTTGGTGAAAACTTAAGAAATGAAAAAAATATTTTACAAAGAAACCTTTTTTTAGTTGCACTTAAAAAAGATCTGGATTTAGATTTAGAGCTAGATTCCTTAAATATACCTGAAGCAACTAATGATGAATTAAAAGATTTCTATAAAGGCTTGGAATTTAACTCATTCATAGAAGATAAAGTTGGAGAAAAAGTATCAAAAAATTATAGCTCTATCAAAAATTTAAAGCAGCTAAAAGAAATAGAAAAAGAGTTAGATGATTCAAAATGCTTTGCTTTTGATACAGAAACAACATCTTTATTGGCTCATGAAGCTGAATTGGTAGGGTTCTCTTTTGCTTTAAAAGGAAACACAGGCGTTTATGTACCAATTAGACATAATGAACAAACAGACTTAGATGCCGATGAAACAACTATATGGCTGAAAGCAGTTTTAGAGCGGAATCAACAAAAAATCGTAGGCCAAAATTTAAAGTATGATTTATCTGTACTTGAAAAATACGATATTGAGATAAACAAATTTTGTGCTGACACGATGCTAATGTCTTATGCCATTAATAGCACTGCCACAAGACATAATCTTGATGCTTTAGCAGAACACTATTTAAATGTTCAAACAATAAAGTACTCCGATGTAATGGGTAAAGGGGCCAATAAATATAAAAGCTTCAATGAAGTGCCCATAAAAGAAGCTACAAACTATGCTGCTGAAGATGCTGATATAACTTTTCAGCTATATGAAAAATTTAAAGAGCTAATAAATGAAGAAACTGAAAGTTTACTACAAGATATTGAGTATCCTTTAGTCAATGTTCTATTAAAAATGGAAAATAAAGGCGCATTAATTGATACAAAGCACCTCAAAAAACTTTCGAATGAATTTGGATCAAAGCTTATTGGTCTCACAAAAAAAATCCATGATATATCAGGTAGCGTATTTAATATCGATTCTCCAAAACAACTTAGTGAGGTTCTTTTTGAAAAAATGAAAATAGACTCTAAAGGATTGAAAAAGACCTCTACCGGATATTACTCAACTTCAGAGTCAGTTCTACAAAAATTATCCCCTGAAAATGAGATTGTTAGGAATATTTTGGAGTACAGAACATTAGCCAAACTTAAGAATACTTATACTGATAAAATCTCTGATATATGTGATGCAAATTCTAGAGTCCATACGTCTTATCATCAAGCAGTAACCTCTACTGGAAGACTATCTTCATCAGACCCAAATTTACAAAATATTCCAATCAGGACGAATGAAGGTATAACAATAAGAGAGGCTTTTATTGCCCCAAAAGACAAGAAGCTCTTAGCGATGGATTATTCCCAAATTGAGCTTAGGCTAATGGCTCATTACTCTAAAGACCCAATAATGCTTAATTCATTTAGAAATGATGAGGACATACACAAAAGAACAGCAGCAGAAATATTTGGAGTTGGAATAGATGATGTTGATGGCCAAATGAGGAGAAGAGCAAAAACAATTAACTTTGGTCTATTGTATGGAATGAGCGCTTTTGGACTATCTAATCAACTTGAAGTTTCAAGACCTGAAGCCGATATTTTCTTAAATAATTATTTCGAACGATATTCTGCTGTTAAAAGTTTTATGTCAAAGATAGTAGAAGAAGCAAAAAAAGATAAATTTGTAAAAACTTTATATAACAGGAAAATACATGTCCCAAATATAGAAGCTGGCAACTATATGATGAGACAAGGATCAGAAAGAGCTGCTATCAATGGGCCTCTACAGGGCAGTGCTGCCGATATTATTAAAATCGCAATGATTAAGATTCAAGATTTAATTAAAAATGATAAGCCAGAAATTAAAATGATTTTACAAGTTCACGATGAACTAATTTTTGAAGTGCCTACTGATTTTACAGATGAAGATATAAAGCCAATTATTTCAATTATGGAAGAAACTACAAAAATTAGTGTTCCATTGAAGGTTGAGTATGGCTTTGGAGTTAATTGGAGAGAAGCACACTAATTTCTTTCCTCAAATCAGTTATGCTACCTTGGTCTTTTATTGATAAAGACATTACATCTGAAAATATTTTTTTATTACGATCTTCGGCAATTTTCTTTTCAGATGCACTGACCTTATCAGATTTCGTTAGCACCACCATAAAAGGAAGTTTAAGGTCTACTAACATTGACACCATTTCTAAATCTGACTCTTTCATTGGATGTCTTATATCAGTAAATATTAAAACTCCTATAAGGTTATCTCTATACTGAAAATACTTAGGGATTTCTCGTGACCACTCTTTTTTTTGTTCTTTTGAGACTCTCGAAAACCCATAGCCAGGAAAATCCACTATATACCCTTGCTTATATTTAAAAAAATTAAATAACTTAGTTTTTCCAGGAGTCTTGCTTACTTTTGCAAGCTTTTTATTATTTGATAAAGCATTTATAGCTGATGATTTACCAGCATTAGATGCCCCGACAAATGCAATCTCTTTTTCCTGATGATCAAGGCACTGGTCATACAAAGCCGCACTTGTCACAAACTCAAGATCTAAATTTGTTTTCATTAATAAATTATAACCAACTTGTTATATAATCATGTTCGCATGAACAGCTTCTTTGTAAAACATATTTCAATGACTTTATTTCTGCTATTTTCCTTAGCAATTACTGCTCAACCCCAGTTGAATAAAGATTACGAAGTAATACCACAAGGTCTTATTAATGATGAAGGTATTACAGAAATTTTTGGCTATTGGTGTCCAGCATGTTTCACTTTTGAGAGCACAGTCCAGGATATAAAAGAAAGAAGACCAGATATTGCAATAAATCAAGTACCAGCTGGCGACGAAACTATAGCTAGACTTTATTACACAATAAAAGCATTAAACCTTGGAGAAGAAGCTCATATGAATGTTTATAAGGATTGGCAATTAAAAAGAAAATCATTCAGAACTGAGTCAGACATGACGGCTTTTGCTGAGCGTCATGGTTATAATGCCAAGAAGTTCATGGAAGTCTACAATTCATTTGGTGTCGGTTTAAAAGCAAAAAATGCTTTAAGACTCGTAAACTCGCTTAGTAATTCTGGAGTGTTCGATGGAGTTCCAACTGTAATAGTTAATGGAAAATATAAGGTTAGAAGAGGCAGAGATATTGAAAAAAATATATCTACCATTATCTATTTATCAGACCTTTAAATAAAAATGAAAAAATTTATATTTTGTATTGTGACAATAGTCCTTTCACTACAGTTCTACTCAGCTCCTTATGAAGATGAAGTACGAAAAAGACTTGGATTATTAAAAAATAAACCTGTAGTGGCAATGACTCCTAGTAATTCAGAAGATATGGCTTCTACAGCAAGAAATGGTGAGACTGTTTATAATGTTGGTTGTGCAGCTTGCCATACTGCCGGATTAGCAGGTGCACCTATGTTTGCTAATGTTTCTCAATGGCAAGGTAGAGTTGAAAAAGGACTAGAGACTTTAGTTAATAACTCGTATAACGGCTATAACGCTATGCCCGCTAAAGGTTTGTGCCAGGATTGCACGAGGGAAGAAATACAAAATTCAGTACAATATATGCTAGATGCTTTAACGGTTAACTAGACCCTATTTTCTAATTCACTTAATTTTTGTTCAAGAGATTCTATTCTCTCAAGCGCCTTATCGAGTTCTTCTTGCTTTACAAAACCTGATTCTTTCATAAATTTCTCTAAAGCAGGCTTCACCATCTTTTCCATCCCTTTAAGGTCTTTCCCCATTCCAAACGGATTAAACATTATCTTTCTCCAAAATAAAATTTTTATTTATTGTTTGATAAAGATCTTGCCAAGATTTAGCTTGTAAATCACAAGGAAAGATCTCATCCCATTTATTCTTATCACAATTGAACCATATGGTGTTGAAATTGCAATTTCTTGCTCCACCAATATCATTAACAGGACAATCCCCAATATGTAGAGCTTCTTCAGCTTCACAATTGGCAAGCTCTAAAGCTTTGATGAAATGCTGTGGAGATGGTTTATTACTTTTTACATCTTTTGAACTAAGACTAAATTTAAAGAAATTTGATATTCCAATAATTTCTAAGTCTGCATTACCATTTGAGAGTGCTCCGATTATTACTTTTCGATATAATCTTTCAAGGATTTTTTTTGCATCTGTATATAGCTGAACCTTGTTTCTTATTTTAAAAAATTCGTTAAAGCTTTCATTACTGTAATAAATGGCATCAACGCTATCTATATCACTTCTTAATAAAGTTTCTTTAATTATTTCTTTTCTAAATTGAGTTAAGTCATTTTTTAAAGAAGGGTCAGCTTCAATGAGATCAACCCTAACTCTACTTAAAGATTCTTCACTAAACTCATCTATAAGATTTGGAAATTTAGTGATAATGAAACTAAGCCAGGCATTCTCTGCATCAACAATAACTTTTTTGTTGGGCCACAGAGTATCGTCTAGATCAAGTGTTATTAGTTTTATTTTCTTTCTTGGCATGAGGGTGCGATTTATCGTAAATTTTTGCTAACTGTTGGAAGTTTAATTTAGTGTAAATTTGTGTAGTACTCAAGCTACTGTGACCTAACATCTCTTGAATTGATCTTAAATCACCACTTGACTCAAGAATATGGGTTGCAAAACTATGTCTTAACATATGTGGATTTACAGGAGGCATGCCCTGGCTGACTGATAAGTTATACAATCTTTCTTGCATTGCCCTAGCAGAAATTCTTTTCCCATATTTATTTGTAAAAAGAGCATCTATATCAACATTCATTGACTCTCTAACTGCGAGCCAATCAGCTATAGCATCACGGGCAAATTTACCAACTGGAAGCATCCTTTCTTTTCTCCCCTTACCTATGACTCTAATAAAACTAAAATCTGATTCGAAAGAAGATATATTTACATTAATTGCTTCTGATACCCTTAATCCAGAAGAGTACAAAAGTTCTAGAAAAGCCTTATCTCTAGAATCAGAAGGGGTTTTAGGCACAAAAGACAATAATTTCTCTACGTCCTCTGGTGTAAGAGCTTTTGGTAGCTTTTCCTCAACTTTAGGAGATTGTATTCCATCAAATGGATTAGATTCTAACTCGTCATTCTTATACATATATTTATAAAAGTTTCTCAATGAAGAGATATTCCGTTGAATTGACCTATTTCCTAATCCCTTTTTGCGTAAAAAAATAATCCATTGCGTTAAATTCGATGGTGTCAAATCATTAGGATCAATCTTATTTTCTTCAAGAAAAATTAAGAAGCGATTTATATCTCTTTCATAATTTGAAATTGTATGAGGAGAATAATTTTTTATTCTCAAGAATTCTTTAAGCCTTTCTTTTAAATCATTCATCAAAATCTGATTTTGAGAGCTCTCCTTCAGACTCAAGCGCATAACCAGCTGTAGATAATAGAACATTATTATGTTCGAAGAGGATCACAGAGTTTCCACCTTTCGAAGAAAACTTAAATTTTTTTTCGTTTGTTTCAAGCGATATAGCATATGCTGTAGCAGCCGTTCCTGAGCCACAAGATTTTGTTTCTCCAACACCATACTCATAAGTTCTAATGTTAATCTGATCTTCTCTTCTTTGAAAAATATTTAAATTATAGTTCGAAGGAAGACTAAATTTTTCTGCCTTTACTTTGAAGTCTTTATATAAAAACTTTAAATCTGCTCTAAAAATATCATCTACCTCTTTTATTACATGATAATTTCCTATGTCTATATAGTAAAAATTATCTATTTTTCTACCTTTTGGCATTCTACTTAAAACAGTAGCTATTTGTTCAGAGGATTCGTTATTTTTAATAATTAAAAAAATATTTTTATAAATTTTTACAAGCTGTTCTTTTTCAGATGAGTAGCTAGCTAGACATCTGAGGCCGTTGAAACAGTTATTTGCCTCTGACCCATCTGCATTAAAGACTCTGACTTGCCATTCCTTGCCAGATCTGTCCAAAAGCAATAGCTGATCAAAGCCTATACCATTTTTTCTATCAGATAATCTCTCAATAGAGGCCTTCAGTATGTTTATATCCTCCGTAATAAGAAAATCATTTCCATTACTTTGCATTTTTTTAAATTTAATCTTCATATCGCACTAAAAGCTTAAATAGAATTATATAATTGTCTTAACCAATTACCCTAAATTGATAAAGAACGAAACAGTAAACGCTCTTAGATTTTTATCTGCAGATAGTGTAGAGACCGCTAACTCGGGCCATCCAGGGATGCCACTTGGAATGGCAGATATAGCAGAAGTTCTTTGGCGAGAACATTTGCAGCATTCACCAACCAATTCTCAGTGGTTTAATAGAGACAGATTTGTACTCTCAAACGGCCATGGATCTATGCTTCTTTATAGCCTTTTACATTTAACAGGCTATAAATTATCTCTTGATGATCTAAAAAATTTTAGACAATTGCATTCTAAGACTCCTGGACATCCAGAATATGGAATAACTGATGGAGTTGAAACAACGACAGGACCACTAGGACAAGGGCTAGCTAATGCCATAGGTATTGCACTAGCTGAAAAAGTTCTTGCTTCAAAGATTAACACTAATAAGTCAAAACCAGTTGATCATAAAACCTATTGTTTTATTGGAGACGGATGTTTAATGGAAGGTATTTCACATGAAGTAATGTCATTGGCTGGTGTTTTACAGTTGAATAAATTGATTTGCTTTTATGACAGTAATGGCATTTCCATTGATGGAAAAATACAAGATTGGTACAAAGATGATATTAGGCTTAGGTGTGAATCATATGGTTGGAACGTAATTGGAGAAATAGATGGTCACAACAGAGACCAAATAAATGAAGCCATAATAGAAGCTAAAGAATCAAATAAACCAACAATGATAGTCTGCAAGACTTCTATTGGTTACGGAGCTGGAAGCAAACAAGACAGTGAGTCTTCACATGGATCCCCGTTGGGAGAAGATGCACTTGATGAATTAAGAAAGAATTTAAATTGGAGTTATGGGCCCTTTGAAATACCTAAGTCAGTTTATAAAGATTGGGATTTCAAAGAAAAAGGTGAAGCTCTTGAAAATAGTTGGTCAGAGATTTGTGAAGAACATGAAAGGGAAGATCCAGAAAAAGCAGGCTTATTAAAAAGATTAGTATCTGGAGATTTTCCAAAGGGCTTCTTCCAAGCTTTTGAAAATCACATTGAAGATTTACAAGAAAATACTGATGCTGTTGCAACTAGAAAGTGTTCTCAAATAGTCCTTGAGTTTTTGAAAGAGCAGTTACCCGAATTAGTTGGAGGCTCTGCAGATCTAAGCGGATCAAATAACACAATAACTAAATCATCTATAGCAATTAACTCAGACTCATCTGGGAACTATATTTACTATGGAGTGAGAGAGTTTGGAATGAATGCAATTATGAATGGAATGTCACTCCATGGCGGCATAATACCATATGGTGGAACATTCCTAGTTTTCATGGACTATGGCAGGAATGCTGTTCGTATGTCTGCACTAATGGGCATAAGAACAATTTATGTTTTTTCACATGATTCTGTAGCTCTCGGAGAAGATGGTCCAACACACCAACCAATAGAACATTTGACTACATTAAGATCTACACCAAATATGCATACTTGGAGGCCTGCCACATTAGTTGAAACTGCTGTTTCTTGGAAGAAAGCATTAGAAAACAAAAATGGACCCACCTCTATTATCTTATCTAGACAAAATCTTAATAATTTTCCAGTTGATAGTGTTTCAGAGGTTGAAAAAGGTGGTTATTTTGTTAAATATTCTGCAGATGCAAAAATCAATTTAATTGCTACTGGATCTGAAGTTAGCACTGCAATAGAATCATCAGAAATTTTAAAAGAGATTGGTTTAACCACTAATGTAGCTAGTGTTCCATGCTTAGAAGAATTAGAAAAGAATGAATCCATCTATAAAAAAATATTTTCACAAGACAGCATTAATATTGTTATTGAATGTTCTCACCCTAATTCTTGGTATAAGCATACCGATAAAGTGATTGGTATAGATACTTTTGGAGAGTCTGGTAAGGGCAATCAATTAATGGATCATTTTGGTTTCACTCCCAGTAAAATTGCTAAGAAGATTTCTGAATTAGTATGAAAGCTTTATCAGAAATTAATTTAAATAATAAAAAAGTTGGGATAAGACTAGACTTAAATGCGCCAATAAGGGCAGGCAAACTTTTAGATCATGAAAAGTTAACTGTAGCCCTACCATCAATAATTAATATTCTGGAAAGAACTAGTAATTTATGTATTATCAGCCATCTTGGGAGGCCAACAGAAGGAAGTTTTAATCAAGAACTCTCACTTTTACCAATAAAAGAATGGTTTGAAGAAAGAATGCAGAAAGAAATTCCACTTATTAGTGATTTAGATTCTATTCCTGACGGCTTATCATTCTTGGAAAATATAAGATTTTTTAGTGGTGAAAAACAAAGCACTGATGATCTATCTCAAAAAATAGCAAATACTTTTGATGTTTATGTAATGGATGCATTTGCAACAGCGCATAGAAGGTCCGCATCGACATATGGAGCCATAAAAAAAGCCAAAAGTGTTTGCATTGGTATGCTTTTTTCTAAAGAGATAACAAAAATTGATCAAGCCTTAAAGGAAGGTTCAACACTTAATAGTATTGTTGGCGGCTCAAAAATATCGACAAAAATTAAGGTATTGGAAAATCTTCTAGAAAAATCACAAAAAGTATTAGTTGGAGGAGGCATAGCCAATACTTTTATGAAAGCAATGGGCTATGAGATTGGTAAATCTCTTGTTGAAGATAATATGCTTGATAGGGCTAAAAAAATGCTTAAAACTGACAAGATTGTGATGCCAGAAAATGTTTATATAGCAGAATCATCAGAAATGGGCGAAGTAACACTAGTTCCAGTAGAAGATGTCCCTAAAGACAAGATGATATTAGATATTGAGTTCAATTTTACTGAGATGAATAAATTCTCAAGTGAGATGACGATATGGAATGGACCTTTAGGTATGTTTGAGCAAGATAAATTTTCAAACGGCACAAAGAAATTAATAAGCTATCTTGAGCATACAAGTAGTAAAGTTATTGCTGGCGGAGGAGAAACTATTTTTGCAATTAAAAAATTCTCAGATAGTAAAAATTTCGATTATATATCAACTGCTGGTGGTGCTTTTTTATCTTATCTAGCTGGAGATTTACTTCCTACGATTGAAGCGTTAAAGACAAAATAAAGCTAAAATATAAGTATGAATTTTTCCGGCCTAAGTGATATCGCAAGGTATATAGTTTCTGATGGAAAAGGCATTCTTGCCGCTGATGAAAGTAATCCAACTTGCACAAAAAGATTCGACTCTATTAATGTCGAATCCACAGAAGAAAATAGAAGAAATTACAGAGAGACATTATTCACTGCTGAAGGCATGAAAGAAAATATTGGCGGAACAATACTTTTTGACGAAACTGTAAGACAAAAGGCTAGAAACGAAAAACAATTAACGGAAGTTATATTAGAACAGGGAGCCTTACCGGGAATAAAGGTTGATAAAGGCTTAAAGCCCTTCAACAACTCAGATATTGAAACACTTACACAAGGGCTTGATGATCTAGATGAGAGATGTTCTGAGTATGAAAAATTAGGGGCAAAATTTACTAAGTGGAGGGCTGTCATAAACATAGAAAAAGGTCTTCCCTCACAAGAATGCATCGATGCGAATATGGATGCTTTAGCTCAATACGCAAAAATTGCACAAAAAAATAATATGGTTCCTATTGTTGAGCCAGAAGTCTTAATGGATGGAGAGCATTCAGCTGAAGATTGTCTAGATGCAACTTCAAGGTCTTTAAAATCACTCTTTGCCTTTCTTGACAATTACAATGTAAATATTGAAGGGACACTATTGAAACCGAATATGATAACTGCTGGTTCTAATCATCCAAAACAACTTTCAGAAGATCAAGTAGCAGAATTAACACTTGGATGTTTGAAAGAGCATGTACCTGCAAATGTTCCGGGCATTGCCTTTCTTTCAGGCGGTCAATCTGATATAAAAGCAACCCATCATTTAGATATCATGAATAAGCTAGGGGGAGGCCCTTGGAAGTTAACTTTCTCTTATGGAAGAGCATTACAGCAAGCAGCTTTAAAAACTTGGTTAGGAAAAGAAGAAAATGAGAAAAACGCTCAAGATGCGTTCTCTCATAGGGCCTTAATGAATAAATTGGCTGCTTTAGGCAAGTGGTCATCTGAGCTAGAGGAATAATTTGAAATTTGCAGGCGTATTCCTTTCTTCTAGTGAACCAAAATTTCCTATAAAAGATGATATAGATAAATTTTGTAATTTTTTAGTAAATTCTAATACTGGCATAGTCTATGGTGGTGGAAATAGGGGGTTGATGGGCTATATTTCTAAGAAGCATAAAGAAGTCGGAGGAGTAGTAAAAGGAGTGAATCTTAAGCTTTTCCATGATCAAGGATTCACTGCTCAGGATTATATCGATCATTTTGAAGTAGAAGACACTCTCTATATTAGAAAGAAAAAATTAATAGATTATTCTGATTTTATTGTCGTTCTTCCTGGTGGTGTTGGTACAGCTGACGAATTTTTTGATGTTTTAACTCATCTCCATATGAGTGAAATAGGTGGAGGCGTGATAAATAAAAAATTATATCTTTATAACAAGGACAATTATTGGTCAGATCTTATTGCTTGGATACAAAAAAGCGTCGATTTTGGAATGTTAAGTCAAATACCTAAAGAATTAATAGTAGTTAACACTATTGATGAACTAATTTCTGAAATTAAAGAAAATGAAATTTGATATAGATAACTTTATCAATCCTAATTTAAAAGATTATTCAGAATATGAGGCCCTATATAACGATTCAATAAATGATCCTAATAATTTCTTTTTAAAGCAAGCTTTAGAAGAAATTGATTGGATCAAAAAACCAACGAAGAGTTCTACAGGCACTCTATCTGAGCCAAAATGGTTTGAAGATGGCACATTAAATATTTCTTATAACTGCATAGATAGACATGCAAAAACTCATCCAGAAAAAACCGCTATTATTTGGCAAGGAGATGAAAAAGATAACAATCAATATATTTCTTATAAACAGTTGCATGATGAAGTCTGCAAGCTTGCAAATGGTTTGAAGTCAATTGGAATTTCAAAAGGGGATAGAGTCTGTATTTATATGCCAATGGTACCTCAGGCAGCCTATGCTATGTTCGCATGCATGCGTATTGGTGCAATTCATTCTGTTGTCTTTGGCGGATTTTCTCCTGAGGCCATAAAATCTAGAATACTAGATGCAGATTGTCAGTATGTAATAACAGCAAATGAAGGCATAAGAGGAGGTAAGAAAATACCTCTTAAAGATAGTGTTGATGAAGCACTTAATGATTGCCCTAATGTAAAAAAATGTATAGTGCTTAAATATACAGAGACAAAAGTTTCATGGAATGATGAGATTGATATTTGGTATCACACGGTAGTGGACAATCAAGAAGATGTTTGTGAATGTGAAGAAATGTCTGCAGAAGACCCTTCATTTATTTTATACACTTCTGGTTCAACAGGAAAACCAAAAGGTGTTTTACATACTACTGCCGGTTATTTGCTTGGAGCAACTCTAACTTTTAAGTATATTTTTGGATATTCAGCAGGTGATAAATACTGGTGCACAGCGGATGTTGGATGGATTACTGGTCATACTTATATTCTATATGGGCCATTATCAAATGGCGCTACTACACTTATGTTTGAAGGAATACCAACTTATCCTGATCCATCAAGATTTTGGGAAGTCTGTGATCAGCATGAAATTAACATTTTCTATACAGCGCCAACAGCAATAAGAGCATTAATTGCAAAAGGAGAAGAATATTTGGAGAATTCAAAACGTGATTCTTTAAAAGTTCTTGGTACAGTTGGAGAACCAATTAATCCAGAAGTCTGGCAATGGTACTTTGAGAAAATTGGAAAATCTAAGTGTGAAGTAGTAGACACTTGGTGGCAGACTGAAACGGGTTCAGTCCTAATTAGCCCTATTGCAGGAATTACACCTAAGAAACCTGGTTCAGCAACACTACCTTTTTTTGGTGTGGAGCCATCCATTGTAGATGTAAACGGAGAAGTTATGCTGGGTGAAGCAAAAGGTAATCTTTGTATAAATAATTCATGGCCAAGCCAAATTCGTACAGTTTATCGCGATCATGAAAGGATGGTACAAACTTATTTTTCACAATATCCAGGAAAATATTTTACTGGTGATGGAGCAAAAAGAGATAAAGACGGCTACTATTGGGTCACAGGTCGTGTTGATGATGTTTTAAATGTTTCAGGACATAGAATTGGCACAGCAGAAGTGGAAAGCGCTGTCGTAAATCATCCAGATGTTGCTGAATCAGCAGTTGTTGGTGTTGAACATGATATAAAAGGGCAAGCAATTTATGCCTATGTAATTTTGAAAAAAACAGATAAGGATAGAAGCAGTCTGGAGACAGAAATTATTGATGAGGTTGTAAAAGCTATTGGCAAAATTGCCAAACCTGATTTTATACATTTTACTAGAGACCTACCTAAAACAAGATCAGGGAAAATTATGAGAAGAATTTTACGAAAGATAGCGAATAGCGATACAGAAAACCTTGGTGATGTTACAACCTTAGCTGACCCAAATATTGTTGATGAATTAATAAGGAGTAAAGTATGAATAAATTAGTTTTAGTATCTGGAGCAGGAAGAGGATTAGGTGCATCTATAGCTGAATCCTTCATAGAGTCTGGCTATAGGGTTGCAATTAACTATTCTAGCAGCAAAGAAAAAGCAGAAGAGCTCTCTGCTAGATTAGGAGACTCTGCAGAATCATTTAAAGCAGACATAAGAGATGCAGACCAAGTATTAGGTATGTGCGATGAGATACACTCCCACTTTGGTGTTTATCCTGCCGTGTTAATTAATAATGCTATGGCCAATTATGTTTTTAATGGAGATTTAAGAAAAAAGGCAGAAGAGATAAGTTGGAAAGAAATGCAAGATCATATTGATGTGACAATCAAAGGATCTCTTAACTTAATACAGACTCTTGTCCCCAAAATGAAAGAAGAAAAATTTGGCAGAGTTATTAATATTGGAACGAATTTAGTTCAAAACCCAGTAGTTCCTTATCATGACTATACCATTGCTAAAGGAGGCCTTTTAGCATTGACGAGGACCTTTGCTAAAGACCTTGGACAGTATGGAATTACAGTAAATATGGTTTCTGGTGGACTTTTAAAAGTGACTGATGCAAGTGCAGCAACTCCAGATGAAGTTTTCGAAGCTATTGCTCAAATGACACCTCTTCAGAAAGTAACTACAGTAAAAGATCTTGCAGATGCAGTAGTATTTTTTGCTTCAGATGCTTCTCGTGCTATTACAGGGCAAAATCTTACTGTTGATGGGGGTTTAACATTTAATTAACTAATGCAGGTGAGGTATCCTGCATTAATCAAAACTCTAAGATCTTAAAAAGCCTTCGATAGAACTTAGCTAATTTTTTTTGGCCCTTTTTAATTTGTTTTTTAACACTCATCTCTTAATAAATTAGTAATTTCTCTATATTTATTAGATCTTGCATAAGCTAATTTCATGCGACAGGTCTTTAAATTATTAATATCACCATTTTCTTGATATTGGAAAGCATCAAACAATAAGCCAAATATAGAAACATCTTCATAAGAGCTAGATAAAGAGTCCTTAATATAAATAGTAAGATTACCGTCAGCAGAAGTAGTTAAACATCCAGCTGAGGAAATCGGGCATCTTGAATAGACAGAATGATCATCTGTAATCAATTTCACGCCATCAAGCTCATCGAATAATGAAGATTTACTTACCTGAGACGATAGGTCTAAAGTAAGTAAAGATAAGATTATTAAATATGTGTATTTCATTTCTCTTTCTTATGTCACACAATTGTCACACAAAAGTAATATATTTGTTTCAATATAAGTTGTCAAGAAATTTACATGAGAATGATTAATTTTTAATCAATCTTTATTTTTTTATTCTTTCTAGAGTACTTTGTTTTATCGGGCTTAACGCGGGTTCTGTATTTTGGAGTTTTAAGATCTTTAGCTAAAGGATTACGCTTTTTTTCCATTACTAAATAATAAACCCAGTTCAAAAAGAATGTACATAGGAACAGCTAACATAAATTGTGAAATAACATCTGGTGGTGTAAATATAGCTCCAAAGACAAAACAGACAACTAAAAATATACCTCTTAAGTCTTTTAACTTATTCTTTTCTACTATATTAAGTCTTACTATGGCATTTACTAAAATTGGTATTTGAAAAGCAAAACCAAAAGCTAAAATAAGGGTCAAAACAAAATTTAAGAACTTTGATATATCAGTAGTTATATTTATTGATTCAGGCCCTACTGACTGAAAGAAGTTAAACACATTAGGCAGCACCAAAAAGCTACAAAAAAGTAGCCCTAAAAAAAATAGCAGAGTCCCCAGTATTGTGCGAGAGAAAATAATTCCTTTTTCATTCTTATAAAGACCCGGAGCCATGAATGCTAATGCTTGATATAAGAAAAAAGGTATTGAGACTAATAAAGCTAAAAATCCAGCTAATCTTAAAGGTACGATAAAAGGTGATGCAACTTCTATAGCAACAAGCTCAATATCTGAAATACCACTTAGTAGTGTTACAAGAAAATCAAACAAGAAATTATTGAATGGATATATGCATGCAAAAGCAACGATGAAAAATACTAAACAGTAAATTGCCCTAGACCTTAATTCACTGAAATGTGAAAAAAGATTATCTTTGCTCATTTTTACCTTTAGAAAACTCTTTCATTTTTTCTTCATTAAAAATGTCTTGTTTTAGCTCTTCAATTTTCAGCTCTTTTTTAAGTTCTTCTTTAGTTGTAGAAAGTGTATCTTGCGTATGGACAAAAAATTTTAAAAAACTTTTTAAATAATGCTGAATATTTTCTGGTTTAACAGAAAACAATATAACTAGAGTTAAGACTAGAAGCTCAGGAATCCCTATCTGGATCATTGTCTTCTTTCATTTCTTTTTTGAAACCTTTTAATGATTTTCCTATATCAGAGCCTAGTGTTTTTATTCTTTTTGCACCAAAAACTAATAAAACTATTAAAAGTACAATTAATATTTGCCACCAACTTATTCCCATTATTTTTCTCCAAAATCTTCTGAAAACTGATCTTTAGTTTCTTCAATTTTCTTTAAAATCATGTATGTAAGTATATGTTTTTTTGCTACAAGATACCTAATCAAACCTTTTACACTGTATTTTTCATTGATCCAGTTATCAATGAAGGGTTTTGATACTGACCAAAAATCTAATTCTGGATAAATTTGTCTGCCCATTCCTTCAATGTGTATTAATGTCTTAACAAGCAATAACAAATCCTGGTCTAAATATAAATTAAAGGGTTTCATTGCATCAAAAAGACTAAGAAGCAGCTCACCAAAAAGAATTTCCGCTAAAGGTTTATCTAATAAGCGCTCACAATGTGCTCGTAAAACAGATTCAAGTTCTTCTGTTTTAGTATTCTCTGCAACCCACTCTGCATATATAAATAATTGTGCTAAAGAAAAGAAATCTCTCTCAACTAAACAAGAAATCATTTGTGCAATCAGTATTTGATTAGATTCAGTTACAGAGCCACATATTGCATAATCCACTGCAAAATAATAAGGATTCTCATGATCGGTTTTTGCAGCAAATATATTTCCTGGATGCATATCTGCATGGAAGAAATTATCTGTAAATACCTGCTTTAAAAATATTTTTACTCCGTTCTCAGATAGTTTCTTAAGATTTAAATTGTAATCTTTAAGTTCTTTTACATCTGTAATTGGAATTCCATCAATATATTCCATTACGAGAATTCTTTTTGTTGTAAATTCATCCTCTATCCTAGGTACATATAGAAGTTCATTACCATCAAAGTTTTCGAATGTTTTTTTTGCGTTTGCTGCTTCAATACGGAAATCCAATTCGTTTTTTATTATTTTTTCGTAACTATTTAGCAATTCATCCAAATTTACTCTTGGATAACCTTTATATATAAAACGCAAAAAACGAATGCCTAGTCGTAGAGCTTTAATGTCTTTGTCAATTAGATTTAACAGGCCTGGCTTTTGAACCTTAATCACGAGATCTTTATCATTTATTTTTAATCTATGTACTTGCGCGAGTGAAGCAGAAGCAACTGGTTTCTGAGCAACATTTTCAAGAACTGTTTTTGCTCTTGATCCTAAACCTTCATTTATTTCATCACTTATATAATTGAAATCTATAGGCTCACAATTATCAGTTAGGTTTCTAAGTTCTTTAGCAAGCTCTAATGATATAAGATCAGTTCTTGTTGAAATTAATTGGCCAAGCTTGATAAAGAATGGACCTAAATTTTCTAAGGCTTCTTTAAAATTTTTTTCAATATTGCTCGGTTTTGTTAAAGGCTTAACTAATGGATTGAAATTATCGATAAATAAATAGAATATGCCGGATTTCCTTAGGCGTAAAAATATCTGTATAAGTCTAAAGATGTTCATTTAGTGCCTTTGTGTATTGCAACTACACCTTTAAATAAATTGTTGTAATCTGCATTAGTGAAACCACAATCCTTCATCATTGTCAGTATTTGTTCTTGCGACTCATGAGTTTTTATAGATTTAACAAGATAGTCATAACTTTCCCTATCATTAGAGATTAGCTCTCCAATTTTTGGGATGATATTAAAATTATAGGCATCATAGACTCTAGAAAATACATCACCTTTGGTTTTTGAAAATTCTAAAATTTGAAGATTGCCTCCAGCTTTTAATACCCTTCTAATTTCAGTAAGAGCCTTTTTTTTATCAGAAAAATTTCTAAAACCAAAAGATATAAATGCTTGATCAAAAAAGTTATCTTCATAAGGAAGTTTTTCAGCACTACTGACATCAAAATTACATTTGTTAAAAAACCCTTCATTTAAAGAACGCTCTTTCGCTTTTTCAACCATTTCATTGTTTTGATCACAGACATACACTGTTTTACCAGATACTTTATCAGCTACCTTTTTGGCTATATCTCCAGTACCGGCAGCAAGATCGAGAATAATTTCATTTTCTTTTATGTTGGCTGAATCCACAAAGAGCTTTTTCCAAATTCTATGCATTCCGAGAGACATTAGGTCATTCATAAGATCATAGTTTTCAGATACTTTAGAAAAAATATCTTCTACACCATCTTTTTTTGATTCTTTGGAGACTTTTTCATCACCAAAATAGACTTTTTCATTATCTTTGACGCTCATATAGTATTATTGTGTTGAGTAGAAAAAGTATAAATGACAAATTTAAATTTACTAGCTTGGATAGACTTAGAAATGACAGGACTTGATCCTGATAAACACCATATTATCGAAATAGCTAGCTTGGTAACTGATTCTGATCTAAATGTAGTTGAAGAAGGCCCTGAGATTGTAATATCTCAACCATCTGAAGTATTAGAGCTAATGAATGAATGGAATGTTAACCAACATACATCCACAGGGCTTTTAGAGAAAATTAAATCTAGCAGCATTCTGATAAATCAAGCAGAAAAAGATACCTTGAATTTTTTCCAAAAACATATAAAACAACATAAATCACCTCTTTGTGGCAGTACAGTTTCTCATGATAGAAGGTTTTTAATTAAACACATGCCTAAACTAGCTAGTCATTTTCATTACAGACATATTGATGTCAGTTCATTTAAAGAAGTAGTGAAAAGGTGGTATCCAGAAGCAGAAGAGTTTGAGAAAAAAGGATCTCATAGAGCTATGGACGATATTAAAGAGTCTGTTGACGAGCTTAAATTTTATAGAAAAAAGTTCTTTAAGTAATAAACTATTAAACAAATGGCAAAGAAATTATATATAAAGACACATGGTTGTCAGATGAATGAGTATGATTCAGCAAAAATGCTTGATCTTCTACAAATCGAAGAAAAATTTGAAATAGCTGAGACCGAAGAGCAAGCAGATCTATTAATATTAAATACCTGCTCAATAAGAGAAAAAGCTCAAGAAAGGGTCTTTCATCAAATTGGAAGATGGAGAAAGATTAAAGATAAGAAGCCTGATTTGAAAATTGCAATTGGTGGGTGTGTTGCATCTCAAGAAGGAAAAGAGATAGTAAAGCGTGCTCCATCTGTCGATATTGTATTTGGACCACAGACATTACATAAACTTCCTGAACTTTATAAGAAAAAAGGTAAGACCAAATCGGCCCAAATAGATATTTCGTTTCCAAAATTAGAAAAATTTGATCATTTGCCAACACCAGATCATGGAGAACCTTCTTCATTCGTATCTGTTATGGAAGGTTGTAATAAGTATTGCTCATTCTGTGTAGTGCCACATACTAGAGGACATGAAGTCTCAAGAGATATTGATCATATTCTGAATGAAGTATCAATTTTAGCTGATAAAGGGACAAAGGAAATTCATTACTTAGGTCAGAACGTCAATAACTTTAAAGGTTTATATAAAAATGAAAAGTCATCATTGGCTAAATTAATTAAATTAACATCAAAAATAGAAAATATAAAAAGAATTAGATTTACAACTAGCCATCCGCATGAATTTAAGGATGATTTAGTAGAAGCTTATGACAAAGTCCCTGAATTAGTTAGCCATGTACATTTACCAGTGCAAAGCGGTTCAGATCGAATACTTGAATTAATGAGAAGAAGATACAACATAGAAAAATATCTTAGCTTAGTAGAACGAATAAAATCTATAAGACCAGAAATGAGTTTCTCTTCTGATTTTATAGTTGGATTTCCTGGAGAAACGAAAGAAGATTTTGCTAAAACTATGGATATTGTTAATGAGGTAAAGTTTGATGAGTCATTTAGTTTTATTTATAGTCCAAGACCAAATACACCTGCTTCTGATATGTCTGATGATGTGAGCCCTGAAGAAAAGAAAGAACGACTAGACATTTTGCAGTCAAGATTAAGCCAGTTTTCTTTTGGCTATAGCAGGAAGATGGTCGGGACAATACAAAATTGCTTAGTTATGGGCCAATCAAAAAGAGACCCTGGACAGTTACAAGCTAGAACAATCTGTAACAGAGTAGTAAATTTTGCATATGACGGTATTGATTTAGTTGGACAATTGATTAATATTCGAATTGATGATGCTTTACCAAATTGTCTTAGAGGAACTTTACAGAACTAAAAACATTGTTTAATTATCAGCTAAATTTTCCTAATCTTCCGCCAGAAAGACTGATGCTCTTATGTGGAGAGCTTAATAAAAACCTCAAACAGATTGAAAAAGCTTTGAAAATTAAAGTTTCACAAAATGGCACAGAATTTAATCTTTCAGGCAAAGAAGAAGATGTACATATAGGTATCTCAGCTATCTATGACTTAAAACAAAAGTTAGAAACTAATTCAGTAATAACTTCTGATGTTGTTCACTTAAGTTTACATACTGCAAAATTCTCTGATCAGGAAGCAGTGGGTGGTGATGGTCTGCAAATTAAAACACCTAGAGTTTTAGTAACAGCACGTGGAAAAAACCAAAATGATTATTTAAACAATATTATGACTAATGATCTTACATTTGGCGTAGGTCCATCTGGCACAGGAAAAACTTTCTTAGCTGTTGCCGCAGCTGTAGATGATTTGATTAAAGAACAAATTAGAAAAATAGTTCTAGTAAGGCCAGCAGTAGAAGCAGGAGAAAGGCTTGGATTCCTTCCTGGAGATTTAAGCTCAAAAATAGATCCATATTTAAGACCACTCTATGATGCTTTACATGACATGCTAGGAGCAGAGAGAGTAAATAGATTAGTTGAAAGAGACATAATAGAGATAGCTCCTCTTGCATACATGAGGGGAAGAACTTTAAGGGAAGCTTTTATAATCATGGACGAGGGCCAGAATACCACTATTGAACAGATGAAAATGTTTTTAACTAGACTAGGTTTTGGCTCAAAAGCTGTGGTAAATGGAGACTTAAGTCAAATTGATTTACCTAAAAGCAATACCTCGGGATTAAAGCATGCAATTGAAGTTTTAAAAAATGTTGATTCAATCAAATTTACAAAATTTGGAGCAAAAGATGTAGTGCGCCATTCACTAGTTCAAGAAATAGTTGAAGCTTATGATAATTT
>CENX01066482.1_pt1 | contig 34981 bp, 29 predicted proteins | sample 361321 | NCBI WGS metagenome assembly CENX01 (sample SAMEA2619678, study PRJEB7988) | marine metagenome | isolation source: saline water (ENVO:00002010), including | reverse complement strand
AATTTTTTTAAACTTAATCCAATTTCTTTAGATAATTCAATTAATGTTGGTGGTTCAGACATTCTTTCTATAATAATTTCTTTTGCTTGGCGAATTTTCCTCACATTTTCCTCATCAACCAGGAAAGGACATTGTTCTAAATCAGTATCAGTATTTTTATTAAAATAAAGACTGAGTAATTCGTAAACTTTTCCTTTAAAATAAAGAGCCTTCATGCTGTCGTGAACCCTTGCTTTGAGGATTTGACTGAGTACCACTGCTATATTTGGTGAAAAAACTGTATCGTCATAAAACTTTCTTTTACTATTCTCAGGGTTTAAGAAGAAAATATGATTCGCATCATTTGAAAATAAACTATGAAATTTTGAGATTGAAATAACTATACTTATAATCCAACTATTACTATCTAATTCTAAATTTATTGGTAGATCTTGAATTGGATTAAAAAGTAGAACCGCATGTTCTTCAATTATATTAAATTCATAGTTTCCATTGTTAAACAAAAGCTTTCCAGACCCTTTAAGACAAAAGTGAAATTGAATAAACTCCCTATTAACTGATAATTTTTTTGGAACTTTTATATTTTCATTGTTTTCATAGCGAAGAACCATAAAACCATCTTCAACTAAAGTATTCTCATTTGAACTTTTATCGATATTTTTCATAAAATTGGTTAAAGTGCTATTTAGATAGATTCTAAATTAGATCAATGTTTAAAGTCAATAAAATTAATACATTTAATTAACATTTAAATTTTTTTTAATAAAAAACCGAAGTCGGTATTAATAATTCCTTAATCGTTATTTTTTGATATAAGCCAAAATTAAATTTGCACATAAATTATCGAGACCCTACTTTGAGTTTAAAAAAGTTTTTTGTTGTTGGTGTTAGCTATAAAAAAGCACCGCTTTCGGTCAGAGAAGATTTTAGTCTTTCCAATACCTCTTCAAAAGCATTACTTCATAATGCTAAGAAAAATGGAGTTAACAAATTGGTTATCATCAGTACTTGCAATAGAACTGAACTTTATGGTTTAACTAATAATCCTGACAATTTAATTAAATTATTATGTCAATTTTCAAAAGGGAATTCTGATATATTTAATAAGGTTGGTTACCGACTAGTCGGAAAAAAGGCAATAAACCATATTTTTAGAGTTGGCTCTGGTCTTGAAAGTCAAATTCTAGGTGATTTTGAAATAATTGGTCAACTAAAAAAGTCATTTTATTTATCAAAAAAATTAAATATGGTGAATGGCTTCATTGAAAGAATGATGAATAGTGTTATTCAAGCTAGTAAGAAAATTAAAACTCAAACAGGACTTTCATCAGGAGCTACCTCTGTTTCTTTTGCAGCAGTTCAATACATTTTACAAAATATTAAAAACGTATCAAATAAAAATATTCTTCTTTTCGGTGCAGGAAAAATCGGAAAAAATACTTGTGAAAATCTCATAAAACATACAAAGAATGATCACATTGTCCTCATTAATAGAACTAAAGAAAAAGCAGAAAAAATTGCAGGAAAGTTTCAGGTAATTGTGAAAAAATATAGTGAACTTAATACGGAAATTAGAAAATCAGATATATTAATAGTTGCCACCGGAGCTGATAATCCAACAATTAATAAAGAAGTTATTCACTCAACCAAACCCCTTTTGGTCATTGACCTTTCATTACCAAGAAATGTTGATCCATCCATAAATGAAATTAACGATGTTTCACTTGTGCATGTTGATGAATTATCCCAAATGACAGATAAAACTCTTTCTAAAAGAAAAACTCATATTGAAAAAGCTGAAAAAATTATTCTTGAGGCACACAAAGAATTTGACATATGGTTAAGTAACAGAAAATACGCATCTTTTCTTAATGCAATAAAAAATCACTTAGAAAATCCTACGAATAAAAATAAAGAAAGTGCCTCAAAAATTACGGGTCAAGTTGCAAGCTATCTCAAAAATAATCCAAAAAATGCCCCTGCAGCAATGGATTTATTAGCGGATCTATTTGAACTTGAATTTGATAATCATGTCAAAGTATAAAATTAGAATTGGAACCAGAAAAAGCAAGTTGGCTTTATGGCAAGCAAATACTGTTGCAACTAAACTTAGAGAAGCTGGTTATGAGCCTTCGATTATAACTGTTGAAAGTGAGGGAGATCTGAATTTAACCAAGCCCATATACTCTTTTGGAATTCAAGGAGTATTTACTCGGACACTTGATTCTTCTCTATTAGAAAAAAAAATTGACATGGCAGTCCATAGCCTAAAAGATGTACCTACTTTAATTCCATCTGGAATTTTTTTAGGTGCAGTTTTAAAAAGGGGAAATCCATCCGACATAATCTTATATGATAAAATGGAAGATCAGAATCAAAGTGGTTTAATTGGTACAGGGAGTCTTAGAAGAACAGCTCAATGGTTAAAAAAATACCCATTGGACAAAATTGAACCAATAAGAGGAAATATTCAGACTAGAATAAAAAAATTAAGTTCTCAAAAATTTAAAGGAATTATTTTAGCCAAAGCTGCAATAGATAGGCTTGCAATTAATGATGTGAATTTTAAAAAATTAGACTGGATGATTCCAGCTCCATCTCAAGGGGCTGTGGGAATAGCATGTTTGGATAGTAATAAATTTATAATGAAAATTCTGTCAAAAATTAATTGCGATCAAACATCACATTGTACTAAAATTGAGCGAGAATTTCTACGAATATTAGAAGGAGGTTGTTCTGCACCAATTGGAGGAATTGCTAGGATTGAAAAAGAACATGTTCATTTTGATGGAGGAATTTTTAGTTTAGATGGAAAAGTATCTCAAGTGTGTACTCATAAATTTTCAACAGAGAAAAATCCAATTTACCAAGGAAAATTAATTGCAAATGAATTACTTAAAAATGGTGGCGATAAAATAATTAATTCAATAAAAAATAATATTTAATGCGATTATTGTCTACGAAAAAATTAAGTAAAAAAATGAAACTGGCTTTAAATAAGAATGACATTACTATTATTGAAATACCAATGATTAAAACTACTAGAATAAATTTTACTTGGCCAAAAATTCAAGAAGGAATAATAATTACAAGCTCCTCAGCACTTAAATCAATAGTTAAACACCCTAGCTTTTTCAGTTTGAAAAAGCATCCTTTTTTTTGTGTAGGAAGTTTCACGAAAAAAAGATTACATAAATTAGGTTTAAATATCGAAGAATGTGAAGCTTCTTCAAAAGATTTAGCTTTAAAAATAGGAGATAAATATTCAAAAAAAAAGTTCAACTATTTTTGTGGTAAACAAAGACTTAAAACTATTGAGAAATTTGCCAAAAAAAATAATATAGATATTAAGACTTCTGAAGTATACAAGACAGTTGAGATTCGAAAAAAAATTAAGGAAAAATTTGACGGGATTATTTTTTTTAGTCCATCTGCGGTTAGAAGTTATGTATCAATCAATTCTTTAGATGCTCAAAAAGTTTTTTCTTGGGGACAGACAACAGCCAAAGAAATTGAAAAATATTGTGATATTTTTTTTACCTCAAAAACACCCTCAATTAAATCTCTAGTTTCATTAATTAATAAAACATTAAAAAAAATAAATGCTTAAAAATGATCTTTTAATACGTGCTCTTAAAGGCGAAACTGTATCAAGACCTCCTGTCTGGATGATGAGACAAGCGGGTAGATTTCTTCCAGAATTTATGGAATTAAAAAATAAATATGATTTTTTTACTAGATGTCAAACACCTGAATTAGCTACTAAAATTTCTTTATTACCTATAAAAAAATTAGGTCCTGATGCTGCAATTTTATTCAGTGATATACTAGTGGTTCTTCAAGCTATGAATTTAAAGGTTGAAATGAGGGATGGTATCGGTCCATGGATTCCAACCCCAATTAAAAATAAAAAAGATTTAAAAAATATAATTATCCCAAATATTCATGAAAAATTAGGTTATGTTTTAGAGGCTGTTAAGATGACTAAGAATGATTTAAACCAGAGTATCCCTCTCATTGGCTTTGCTGGATCTCCATGGACACTTCTTTGCTACGCAATTCAAGGACAAGGTTCAAAAACATTTGACAAAGCAAAAGCTTTTTGTTTCGAACAACCTGAGACTGCTCATAAATTTTTACAAAAGATAACCGATACTACAATTTTATATTTGAAGGAAAAAGTGTTTTCTGGTGTTGATGTAATTCAACTATTTGATTCATGGGGTGGGCTCTTGTCTCCAAATGATTACGACAGTTTTTCTTGGTTTTATTTACAACAAATTATTGATGAGATTAAAAAAATTAGTCCTGTAATTGTTTTTGGTAAAGGTTGTTGGTTTGCTTTAAATAAAATGAGTAAATCCGGAGCTTCAGCACTAGGAATAGATTGGACATGTTCTGCCCAAAACTCAAGATATTTAAGTGGAGGGAATATTACACTTCAAGGAAATTTTGATCCTTCGAGATTACTTTCTCCAATTCCAGAAATTAAAAAACAGGTTACACAAATGATAGACGAATTCGGGAAAGACAAATACATTGTAAATCTTGGTCACGGGATTTTACCAAATATACCCGTTAGTCATGCTCAAGCGTTTATTGACTCCGTTAAACAATACAAAAGTAAGTAATGAAACAAGATTTTTTAGACTTTATAACTAAACTTCAAGACGAAATAACTTTATCGTTAGAAAGCCTCGATGGAGAAAAAAAATTCAAAGAAGATTTATGGGAAAGAGCTGAAGGAGGGGGTGGGAAAACAAGAATTTTAGAAAATGGTAAGATTTTTGAAAAAGCTGGAGTAAATATTTCCAATGTACATGGGAATTTACCAAAGAATTTAGAAGATTATTTTAAGGTAAAAAATTCAAGATTTTTTGCATGCGGTCTTAGTTTAGTTATTCATCCAAAAAATCCCTTGGTACCAACAGTTCATGCAAATTGGAGGTATTTTGAGTTATATTCGTTTAATGGAACATTAAAAGATCAATGGTTTGGAGGTGGACTAGACCTTACTCCATTTTACCTGAATGAAGAGGATGCTACTCACTTTCATAAAACATGTAAGTCAGTTTGTGATAAACATTCACCAAGTTTTTATAAAAAATACAAAGAGCAATGCGATTCATATTTTTGGAATCACCACAGAAATGAATCTAGGGGAATAGGAGGTCTTTTTTTTGATTATTTAAGACCAAATTTTGACCATAAAATTGAAGATTTATATGAGTTTGTTTCTGATGTTGGAAATAGTTTTTTAGAGGCATATTTACCAATAGTAAATAAAAGGAAGAACCAAAAATTCAATTCTGATCAAAAAAAATGGCAAGAAATAAGAAGAGGGCGTTATGTTGAATTTAATTTAATTCATGATAAAGGAACTCTTTTTGGTCTAAAAACTAATGGTAGAATTGAAAGTATACTAATGAGCTTACCGCCAATTGCAAAATGGATTTATGACTATATCCCAGAAAAAGGATCTGAAGAAGAGAGGTTAATCAAAGTATTACAAAAACCCAAAGACTGGATAGCGTAATCAATTTTTGTAACTTTAAATCATGTAATTTATATGAAAACCAGTCTAATTTTAATACTTCTTCCTCTTTTAATTATTTTTTCGTACTTATTTGACCTAATTGCGAAGAAGACAAAGTTCCCGTCAGTTATATTACTTATGATAACAGGAATAATAGCAAGAAAAATTGCCAATAGCTACGGGTTTACAAATACATATTTTTTAGACTCTCTTATTCCTGTACTAGGAACCATTGGGTTAATTCTTATAGTTATGGAAGGTGCTCTTGAACTAGAAATAAAAAAAGAAAAAATTGGACTTATAATTTCTGGTTTCATGTCTGCTTTAGTTGTTTTACTATTAAATATTTTATTATTAAAAAGTTTTTTTGTTGTAGTTCTTCAAATTCCAGTTGATACCGCAATTTTGTACTCTATCCCTCTATCAATAATTAGTAGTGCAGTTGCAATTCCATCTGCTAATAGTTTTATTGATAATGATAAAGAATTTGTAGTATACGAGTCTACTTTTTCTGATATTTTAGGTATTGTTATTTTTAACTATTGTATTCTGCAAATAGGTTCTAATGAACCAATAATCGATAGTAGTGCACTTTCTAAGTTGAGTATTGATATTTTAGGAATAATCTTTCTATCTCTGTTTATAACATTTATCCTAGCAAAATTGATTCAAAAAATTGATCATCATGTAAAGTTTTTTTTAATTCTAGCTATTTTAATATTAGTATATGCAATAGGTAAATACTTTCATTTCCCATCACTTTTAACAATCTTTATTTTTGGAATATTTCTAGGAAATGGAGGTGGACTGTTACCCGGATTTATGAAAAAATCTATTGACACTAATGAAACAAAAAATAGTTTACATGAGTTCCACATATTAACATCTGAATCTACATTTATTGTTAGAACTTTTTTCTTTCTTTTTTTTGGGTTTTCCATAACATTAGAAAGCTTCGTTTCTATTCAACCATATTTATATGCTTTAGTAATTTTATTCATTATGTTTGTAGCAAGGTATATTTATCTTTCAATAACCAAACTAAATTTTAATTTGACTCCGCTAATTTATATGTCTCCAAGAGGTTTAATTAGTATTTTACTGTTTTTTCAACTAGGAACATTAAATGACCCAAGTCTTAAGACAGATATCATTGATGAAAGAGTGCTACTACTAGTTATTTTATTCTCAATGATTTTAATGTTAGTAGGTACTCTAAAAAAAGATCCTAATAATGATATTAACCATGAAATTAATAACCCCGTAGATGAAAATCTAAAACCAAACAATTAAATGTATCCATTAAACAGAAACAGAAGGTTAAGAAGTAGTTCAGCTATCAGAGCTCTTGTCAGGGAAAATCATCTATCTAATGATGATTTCATAGTCCCACTTTTTATTGTTGAAGGTAAAAATATTAAAAAAGAGATTATTTCAATGCCCGATTATTATCAGTTAAGTATCGATCTTGCTGAAAAAGAGGTCAAAGAGTTATGGAAGATTGGTCTAAAAGCCATTTTACTTTTTGTTAAAGTTGAAGATAAACTAAAAGACAACTCAGGGACTGAAGCCTTAAATAAAGATGGTTTAATGCAAAGAGCAATTAAATCTATCAAAAATAAAGTGCCGGAAATGTTAGTTATAACTGATGTCGCTCTTGACCCTTATTCTAGCTCTGGACATGATGGGATTGTAGAAAACTTTAAAATTTTGAATGATCCCACTTTAGAAGTTTTATCTAAAATGTCTGTTTCTCATGCAAATGCTGGAGCCGACTTTGTAGCGCCCAGTGATATGATGGATGGTAGAGTTTTAAAAATACGTCAGGCTCTTGAAAAGGAAGGGTTTTTTGATACTGGGATTATGAGTTACGGAGTTAAATATGCATCCTCATTATACGGCCCATTCAGAAATGCTTTAGACTCAACTCCAGGTTTTGGAGATAAGAATACATACCAAATGGACTATGCAAATTCAAAAGATGCTTTGAATGAAGTAAATAATGATATTGCCGAGGGAGCTGATATTATTATGGTAAAACCAGGATTGCCATACATTGATATTTTAAACTCTTTACATAAAAAAATTGATGTTCCGCTGGCAGTTTATCAAGTTAGTGGTGAATATTCAATGTTAAAATCTGCAGCATCTAAAGGTTTTATTGATTATGATAGATTAGTTTTAGAACAACTATTTTCGTTTAAGCGTGCAGGAGCAGCAATGATAGCAACATATCATGCAAAAGAAGCTGTTAACCTTTTAAACCAAATTTGATGAAAAAAGTTTTCAAAACCTTATTTTTTTTAATTATAACAACTTATGGTATTCTATATATTTCAGGCTACAGTTGGTTTATAGAAGGTGTTGCAAAAATTTACTTTACTGGACACACCACAAACTATCTTTCAGATTATAAAGTTTTTGACAATAATTTAATACATGCGTCAAAAACACCAAAAAAATGGGATCTGCATGAAAAGTATAATAAAATATATCCCCCGAAATCACTTGAGTTTTATAATAAGAAAAATAAAACAATTGCGTATTTGATCATAAAAAATGATAGTATATTATTTGAAAGATACTATGATAATTATAATTTAAATTCTAAAAGTAACTCCAATTCAATGGCAAAAAGTTTTGTTTCAGCTCTTTTAAATAAAGCTGTACAGGATGGTTATATAAAAAGTATAAAGCAGCCTGTTAGTGATTTTTTTCCCAATTTGAAAGGGCCTTTTTCCAAACAAGTAACCCTTGAAGATCTGACATCAATGTCCTCTGGACTTGACTGGCAAGAAGAATATTACTCCCCTTTTTCAGTTACTGCTTCAGCTTATTTTATTGATGATATATCCTCAATAATATTAAATCAAAAAGTAATTGAAGAGCCAGGAAAAAAATACAAGTACTTGAGTGGAGCCACACAACTTCTCGGAATGGTAATTATAAAAGCAACTGGAAAATCACTTAGTGATTATTTATATGAAAGTATTTGGAATCCTATTGGAATGGAACAAGATGCTTTATGGCAAATAGACAGTAAATCAAATGGAATAGAAAAAGCATTTTGTTGTATTGCTTCAAACGCAAGGGACTTCGCTAAATTTGGAAAACTTTACAAAGACTATGGGAAATGGAATAATAAGACAATAATTGATTCCTCCTATGTGGTCAAATCAATTACACCTCGTTTCAAAGAAAGTCCCGAATATGGCTATGGTTTTTGGCTTGGAAAATGGAATGAAGATAAGGTGTTTTGGATGCAAGGACATCTTGGACAATATGTTTTTGTTATTCCCGAGGAAAATGTCATTGTAGTGAGGTTGGGCCATCTAAAAGGAGAAAGTGATGAAACTGACTATTTTACATATCTAGATGAAGCTTTTAAAGTTTTAAGTAAAATATATTAACTATCATACGGCAGGATTAGGGATTTTATTATGAATAGCATTTATTTGAGATAAAATCTCTTTTGAAAGTTTAATTTTATGGCTGCCGATATTTTCTTTTAACTGCAGAATATTAGTTGCTCCAATTATATTACTTGTTACAAAACTTCTATCGTTAACAAATGAAAGAGCCAATTGGGTCAAAGATAGACCACTTTCTTTAGCTAGTTCGTAATATAGTTTAGTTGCTTTAGAACATTCATAACTAGAATATCTCTTGTAGTTGGGCATTACTTCTAACCTTGACCCTTTAGGAATAACACCATTCATATATTTTCCTGTCAAAACACCAAAACCAAGAGGAGAATAGGCTAATAAGCCGATATTTTCTCTGTGACAAATTTCAGAGTGACCTGTCTCAAATTCCCTGGAGAGTAAAGAATATGCATTTTGAATTGAAACCATTCTAGTGCGCTTTTGATTTGATGCATTAATAAATTTCATCATTCCCCAGGGGTTTTCATTGGAAATTCCTATGTGTCTAATTTTTCCAGAATCTACATGTGATTTAAGGGCATCAAGTACGGCCTCAAAATTTTCAACCCAAGGATCATTTGGAACATAATTAAATCCTCTTTGACCAAATTTATTTGTTTTTCTTTCAGGCCAATGTAGCTGGTATAAGTCGATATAATCGGTGTTTAACCTCCTCAAGCTGTTGTGTAAAGCTTCATCAATATTTTTTTTATCAAAGCTCATATTTTTTCTAATGTGAGAACTAAAAGCCTCAGGTCCAGCAATTTTAGAAGCCAAAATAATTTGATTCCTCTTACCATTTTTTAGAAACCAGTTACCAATAATTTCCTCAGTAGCGCCTTGAGTACTGGATTCTGCTGGAACTGGGTATAACTCAGCTGTATCCCAAAAATTTACTCCTTGATCTAATGCATAATTCATCTGTTCATGACCTTCAGCCTCAGAGTTTTGCTTTCCCCAAGTCATAGTTCCCAGACATATCTTACTTACATCCAAATCAGTATTTGGAATTCTTCTATATTCCATAAAATTTAATTTATATTTTCTAACAATTTATTTATTTCATCAAGCTGAGGAGTTAAAATAATCTCTATCCTTCTATTTGCAGATCTTCCCTTTTCATTAGAGTTAGGAGCAATTGGAAAGAACTCGCCTCTTCCCGCTGCAGTGATATTTTTTGCAATTATTAATTGGTTTTTTAGTATAAGTTGAGTGATTTCTGTTGCTCTCTTGGTAGAGAGGTCCCAATTACTTTTAATCATACCCTCACCAGAATAAGGAACATTATCGGTGTGTCCCTCAATTAACACATTAATTTCAGGGTTCGCAGCTAAAACGTTTGATAGTTTTTTTATGGCCTTTTTTCCTTCTGGTTGAACTCTCCAGCTCCCAGATTCGAACAATAGTTTGTTTTCCATTGAAACATAAACTCTTCCATTTCGTTGATCAACTTTTAACCCATTTCCTTCAAAATTCAATAATGCATCTGATACTTTTTTTCTAAGAAGACTCAATTTTTTTTCTTTTTCTAAAACTAATTTTTCAAGTTCGAGAACTCTTTTAAGACCTGTTGTTAATTTATACCTAACCTTTGATAAACTATCTATTAAATTATTATTTTCTATAATCCTTGATTTTATATCTGAGTCGCTTTTGCTTTCCAAACTCGCATAATTTAGTTTTAAAGATTTTAAATCGGCTTTTAAAATCTCTAAGCTGTCACTAGTTAATTTATAAAGACTTGATTTTAAAGATAGAAGTTGAACTATTGAATCATTACTTTTATTTAGTAATTTATTTTTTTCTGTGATGGACTTATTATCCATTTTTAAATTTGCATAACGGTTTTCAACTTCATGGAAAGTTTTTGTTGAAACACAACTATTAAATAATATAATTGAAAAGCATATAAGGATTAATTTTTTCATTTTTTAAAATTCTAATTTAATTCCAACAGGGCAGTGGTCTGAGTGAAAAACACCTGGTAAAATGAATGAGTCTTGAAGGTTACTGACTAGACTTTGACTTACTAGATTATAATCAATTCTCCATCCCTTATTATTTAATCTGGCATTTGCTCTATAAGTCCACCAACTGTAATTATGTGGCTCTTGATTAAATAATCTAAAAGAATCCTCAAAGCCCGAATTAATGAAATTATCAAGCCATTTTCTTTCTTCAGGTAAAAATCCAGAAACATTTTTATTTCTGACTGGATCATGAATGTCTATTGGTTTATGGCAAATATTATAATCACCAGAAATAATAAGATTAGGACACTCATTTTTTAACCCATCTATATAATCTTGAAACTCCCTCATGTAATTAAATTTAAATTCAAGTCTTTCAAAATTAGTACCGGAGGGAAGATATAAGCTCATAATAGAAAATTGGTCAAAATCAGCACGAATATTTCTTCCTTCGTCATCCATAGTGGGAATACCCGTTCCATAAACTACATTATTGGGATTCTTTTTTGATAAAATAGCAACTCCACTATAGCCTTTTTTTTTGGCGGAGAACCAAAAGTTTTGATACCCCATTTTATCAAAAGTATCAATATCTATTTGATCTTTAGTTGCTTTAATTTCTTGTAAACAAATTATATCAGGATCATACGAACTAACCCATTTAAAAAAGCCTTTTCTTATAGCTGCTCTTATCCCGTTGACATTATACGATATTATCTTCATTTGTAACTAAAATACTCATTAGATAAGTTTTTTTTCAACTAATTAAAAAAAGTTTCCATTGAAATTTTAACAATTAAATTTGAAGAAATAAGTTAGACTTATTGAAGCCAGTTCTTTACATTTAATTTTTTATCCAAATAACCATTTATTTCAGCAATAGATATTCTTTGTTGTTTCATAGTGTCTCTATCTCTGATAGTGACTGTTTTATCTGTTTTTGATTGATGGTCAACAGTTATGCAAAAAGGAGTTCCTAAGGCATCTTGACGCCTATATCTCCTACCAACAGCATCCTTTTCATCATATAAAACGTTAAAATTCCATTTTAAGTCATTGTGTATTTCTCTGGAAATTTCAGGTAATCCATCTTTTTTTAAAAGAGGTAATATAGCTGCTTTGATCGGTGCTAAAACGGAGGGGAGTTTTAAAACTTTTCGATTACTTCCATCCTCTAATTGTTCTGTAGATAAAGCCCATGAAAAAACTGCCAAAAACATTCTATCTAATCCTATTGAAGTCTCAATTACATATGGAACATAATTTTGATTTTTTTCTGAATCAAAATATTTTATTTTTTTCCCAGAAAACTCTTCGTGTTTTGATAAATCAAAATCTGTCCTTGAGTGAATACCCTCTAATTCTTTAAACCCAAACGGAAACTTAAATTCAATGTCGGTAGCTGCATCAGCATAATGAGCAACTTTTTCATGATCATGAAATCTGTAATTTTCCTTACCCATACCCAAAGAAAGATGCCAGTTAAGTCTAGTTTTTTTCCACTTTTCGTACCATTCTTTTTGCTCTCCAGGTGAAACAAAAAATTGCATTTCCATCTGCTCAAATTCTCTCATTCTAAATATAAATTGCCTAGCAACTATTTCATTCCTGAAAGCTTTCCCCGTTTGAGCAATACCAAAAGGAAGTTTCAGTCTACTTGATTTTTGAACATTTAAAAAATTTACGAATATACCCTGTGCAGTCTCAGGTCTCAAATATAATTTTGAAGCTGACTCTTCAGAGGCTCCTAATTTTGTCCCAAACATTAAATTAAATTGTTTTACATCAGTCCAGTTTCTTGAACCAGATTCAGGACATACAATTTCTAATTCTTCAATTAAGGCTTTTACATCTTGTAAGTCATTTTCTAGAGAGCTATTCAAGCGTCTCGAAATTTTATCTTTTTTTTCAATATAATCTTTGACTCTTAAATTAGTTTTAACAAATTCATCTTCGTTAAATTTTTCACCATATCTCTTTGAGGCCTTTATAATTTCTTTTTGAATTTTTAATTCAATTTTTGAAATATAATCTTCAACCAGAACATCGGCTCTATATCTTTTTTTTGAGTCCTTATTATCAATTAATGGGTCATTGAAAGCATCAACATGCCCTGAAGCTTTCCAGATTGTAGGATGCATCAAAATTGCTGAATCTAACCCCACAATATTATGATTTAATTGGACCATAGATTTCCACCAATATTCTCTGATGTTATTTTTTAAAATAGTTCCATTTTGCCCATAATCATATACTGCACTCAAGCCATCATAAATTTCACTTGACTGAAAAATAAATCCATATTCTTTAGCATGCGAAATTGTATTCTTAAAATGATCTTGTTGATTTTTCATAAAGCAAAAATAAGTCTTTTTAGTTTTTAATTATTACAATGAATTTTTTATTTTTTACTTACTAAATTGATATTATGTTCATTTAAAAACTATTTATCTTATTAAATTATTGTAGTATTTTTATCGAAATATTAAATATGCGCTGCTTTAAAACTCTCTTTATCCTGATTTTTTTTACAGGATTAATTTTTAGTTGTGCAAAAAGGGGTACTCCAACCGGAGGTCCTAAAGATACTATTCCTCCTTTACTTACAAATGCTTCACCAAAAAATAAAAGTATCAAATTTAAAAGTCGTGAAATAATCCTTTCATTTGATGAGTATATAAAACTTAAAAATTTAGATCAGCAGTTAATAATATCGCCACCATTAAACTTATCAGAATTAACTATTGATCCTCAAACAACTATCTCTAAAAGGATTAATATTGAATTTAGTGACTCTTTGTACTTAGATGAAAAAACTACTTATACTTTTAATTTTGGAAGCAGTATTGAAGACAATAATGAGGGCAATATCTTACCCTTTTTTTCCTATACTATATCAACTGGAGAAATAATTGATTCTTTGTTTATTAAAGGAAAAGTTTCAGATGCCTACGATCAGGAGGTTGAAAGATTTGTCTCTTTATATTTATATCCAATTGATAGTACTCACAATGATTCGGTAGTATACCTAAAGAAGCCTCTTTATGTAACAAATACATTGGATACAATTTTATATAACTTTCAAAATTTGCGTGAAGATAAATACCAAATAATCGCAATTAAAGACTATGGTAAAAATTATTTCTATGATCAAGGTGTAGATAAAATTGGATTCGTTAGTGATACAGTTGATCTTCCTGGGGATACCTTATTTGACTTTAGATTATTTAAAGAAGATTTTAACTTTAGATGGGAAAGACCTCAATACGTTAATGATCATCATATTAGATTTCCTTACTATGGAATTCCAGAAATAAATCCAATAAAATTGGTTACCCCAGTACCAAAAAAATTTAAAACATTAATAACCAAAGAAAAAAATAAAGACACATTGAATTTTTGGTTTCCAGAAATTGAGGCAGATTCATTACAGTTTGAACTCAAAACTAAAGACACAATAATTAAAACAAATGTTGTTTTTTATAGACCGGAGTTAGATTCCTTTTATATTACCCCAGTTCAAAATAATTTATTTGACCTTAACGACACATTAAGATTTAATAGCTCTTTACCATTATCCAAGATTAATTCAAAATTTATAAGTCTTCAAAATAAAGATTCTGTTGAAATCCCATTTGAATCTAGTATTAATAAAAACAAAGACTTAGCATATTTATTTTTCAAAACTGAACCAAACGACAAATATGACATTGAATTACTTCCTCAGACATTTATAGATTTTTGGGGAAGTACTAATGATACAATTAAGTTAAAATTAACAACTAAATCCCAAGACTCTTATGGTATAATTAATATTCAACTTAATTGGAAAATTAAAAAACAAAAATTTATTTTAGAACTTATAAATGATAAAAATGAGGTTTCAAAAAGAATTTCTAAAAGTAATTTAATCGATCTTTATAAATTTGAAAATTTGAATCCTGGAAATTATAAAGTAAGATTAATTTTTGATGAAAATGATAATCAAAAATGGGATTCGGGAAACTATTTAAAAAAAATCCAGCCCGAAAAAGTTACTTATTTAGATGAAGAAATTGAATTAAGAGAGAACTGGGAAGTAAATCAAGTTTTTATTTTAAAATAAAATTGTCTTTGTCGTCAAGAAAAGGAAGATCATTTCTTTTTAATTGAATGAATTCTTTGTCCAAAATAAAGCTATGAATTCCAGGCTCATCTTTTAAATCACAAATTTTTTTACCAAAAAGATCAATTGCCAAAGAATGTCCTGGGTAATAGTTATTGTTTTTATCTTTTCCTAATCTATTTACACCTACACAATAACACATGTTTTCGATAGCTCTAGAGACTAATAAATTATCCCATGCATTTATTCTAGGTGAAGGCCAATTTGCGACATATATTAATAAATCGTAATCATGAATATTCCTTGACCAAACTGGAAATCTTAAATCATAACAAACTCTCAGTAGTATTTTCCAGCCTTTATATTTTACTAGTCCTGTATTATTTCCTGAACAATACGAATTACCTTCTCCAACTAAATTAAATGTATGTCTTTTATCATAAAATTGAATATTTCCGTTAGGTTCTATAAAAATGAAACGATTATAATAACAACTAGCTTCTTTTATTATTAAACTTCCGCAAATTGCAGAATTTACTGTTTTTGAAAGTTTCATTATAGAGTTTATTGTTTCACCATCCATGGTCTCCGCTACTTCTTTAGGATTCATAGTAAACCCTGTGGTAAACATCTCAGGAAGAATAAATAAATCTGTTTTTTTTTGATGATTACTGATTATATTCTCAAATAATTTTATGTTGGACTTTGGCTTTCTCCAAAATAAATCCGCCTGAATTAGAGCAATAGATAGTTTAGATGACATAATAAGGTATCCTAATAAAGATAAGGTTTATCACTTTAATGAAGCCTTGAGCATTTCTCTATTCATTCTGGCTATATTCTCAATTGAAATCCCTTTTGGACATTCTACTTCACAGGCACCGGTATTAGTACAATTTCCGAATCCTTCTTCGTCCATTTGATTGACCATGTTTAAAACTCTATCAGTTGCTTCAACTTTTCCTTGAGGCAATAAAGAATATTGAGAAACTTTTGCAGATACAAAGAGCATAGCTGACGCATTTTTACAGCTTGCTACGCAGGCTCCACAACCTATGCATGTTGCTGCATCAAAAGCGCGATCAGCATCGTTTTTTTCTATAGGAATTGAGTTTGCATCTTGAGTATTACCTGATGTATTAACACTTATAAATCCGCCAGCTTGCTGTATTCTGTCAAATGAAGATCTATCAACAACTAAATCTTTAATAACTGGAAATGCATTTGCTCTGAAGGGTTCAATAGTAATTGTTTGACCGTTTTTAAACTTTCTCATGTGTAATTGACAAGTTGTAACTAATCTATCTGGACCGTGAGCTTCACCATTTATAAACATTGAACACATCCCACATATACCCTCTCTACAATCATGATCAAAAGCAATTGGATCCTGGTCCTTCCCTATTAATTCATTATTTAGAACATCCATCATTTCTAGAAAAGACATATCGGGGGAAATATCTGAAATGTTATATGTTACCATTTTACCCTTTGAATTAGAGTTTTGTTGACGCCAAACTTTAAGTTTTAAATTCATTTTTTTATTTATAAGATCTGGTTTTAACCTCTATTTCTTGATAATATAGCATTTCTTTAACAAGTTCTGCATCAGAAGGTTCTCCATTATACTTCCATGCAGATACAAAGTTAAAATATTCATCATCCCTTAAAGCTTCTCCCTCAGGTGTTTGTGATTCCTCTCTAAAATGTCCCCCGCAAGATTCGGTCCTTTCCAATGCATCCTTAGCAAAAAGTTCTCCAAGCTCAAGAAAGTCAGCTACTCTTCCAGCTTTGGAAAGTTCTTCATTAAATCCATCTAATTTTCCAGGAACTTTTACATTTTCATAAAAATCCTTTCTAAGAGATTTTATACTATCCATAGCCTGTTTGAGCTCTTTTTCATTTCTTGACATTCCACATTGATTCCACATAATCTTTCCTAGTTTTTTGTGGTAATAATCGACAGAGTTCTTTCCTTTATTGTATATAAATTTTGCTAATCTAACCCTAATCTCTTCTTCTGCAGTCACAAATTCAGGAGCATCCGTAGAAATTTTTCCTGTTCTAATATCTTCTGATAAATAGTCCCCGATTGTATAAGGCAGAACAAAATATCCATCTGCTAGCCCTTGCATCAGAGCTGATGCACCAAGTCTATTTGCTCCATGATCAGAAAAATTAGCCTCTCCAATGGCATAACATCCGGGAATAGATGTCATCAGATTATAATCTACCCAAACACCTCCCATTGTGTAATGAACAGCTGGGTAAATCATCATGGGAGTTTCATAGGGATTTTGATCGACAATTTTTTCATACATCTGAAATAAATTTCCATATTTGGAACGAACTATTTCTTGACCTAATTTTTTTACAAGATTATTATCATTTTCATTTAATCCTTTCACATGCGCTTCTTCCTTACCATACCTATATATTGCTGAGGTAAAATCTAGAAAAACTGCTTCACCTGTTTTGTTAACACCGTAACCAGCATCACATCTTTCTTTTGCTGCCCTCGAAGCAACATCTCTGGGGACAAGATTACCAAAAGCTGGGTATCTTCTTTCAAGATAATAATCTCGATTCTCTTCACTAATATCTATTGGATTCAATTTTCCTTCTCTTACAAGAATAACATCCTCTAAATTCTTTGGAACCCATATTCTGCCATCATTACGCAAAGACTCTGACATTAGAGTTAATTTAGATTGGTGGTCACCTGAAACTGGTATACATGTTGGGTGAATTTGAGTAAAACATGGATTTGCAAAAAAGGCACCTCTTTTATGAATTTTCCATGCTGCAGTTACGTTTGAACCCATTGCATTAGTCGATAAAAAAAATACATTCCCATATCCTCCTGATGCAATTACAACTGCATGAGCACCATGTCTTTCTAGTTTACCATTAATTAGGTTTCTAGTAATAATTCCTCTAGCTTTTCCTTTAACTAAAACTAAATCCATCATCTCATGACGACTATACATTTTGATTTTTCCTCTACCAATTTGACGATTCATTGCCGAATAAGCACCAAGAAGTAATTGCTGTCCGGTCTGACCTTTTGCATAAAATGTTCTAGAGACTTGGACTCCTCCAAATGATCTATTATCTAATAACCCTCCATAATCTCTTGCAAAAGGTACTCCTTGAGCAACACATTGATCAATGATGTTTGACGAAACTTCTGCCAGCCTGTATACATTTGCTTCTCTAGATCGATAGTCTCCACCTTTTATGGTATCGTAAAAAAGTCTGTATGTTGAGTCTCCGTCTCCTTGATAATTTTTTGCAGCATTTATTCCTCCTTGTGCAGCAATTGAATGAGCCCTTCTTGGAGAATCTTGAAAACAAAAGGCCTTCACATTATATCCTAACTCTGCCAATGTTGCTGCAGCTGATGCTCCAGCCAATCCAGTTCCTACCACAATAATATCAATTAGCCTTTTGTTAGCAGGACTAACCAAATTGACTTTACTTTTATGGTTTGTCCATTTATTTGAAAGGTTGCCATCAGGTATTTTTGAATCGATTTTTGTCATTGCCTAACTATTTATATAATGATAAATTGCTATGTAAACAAAACCAACTGGAATGAAAACTGAAAAAGCAGTTGTAAACTTATTTATCACAATTGAGAACTTATTATTGAGTCCAACCGATTGGAATGATGAACTAAATCCGTGATATAAATGAAGTCCTAAAAAAATAAAAGATAATGAATAAAGAGATACTCTAATTGGACTATGAAACTTGTGGACTAGTTCATGATAATATCTATTTGGATCCTCTGGTAATATTTCTATGTATTTATAGTTTATCTCCGGGATCCAAAAATCATAAAAATGAAGCCCTAAAAATGAAAGAATTACCAATCCCGATACAATCATATTTCTTGATGTCCAATCAGCATTCGCTGAACCCTTGAATGAGACATAAGATACTCTTCTTGATTTTCTATTTTGAATCTCTAATATAAATCCCATAACAAAATGAAAAACTACACCAAAGATCAGTATGGGTTGTAATACGAATTGAACTAAAGGATTTGTTCCCATAAAATGAGACAAAAAATTAAAGGTTTCTTCGCTAAAAACTGATGTTATGTTAATTGTGAAATGTTGGGCAAGAAAAACAACTAAAAACAACCCAGAAAGTGCCATAGCAACCTTTCGTAAAATTGATGTTAAATACATATAAATTACTTCAAAACTTAGGCAAAATTAAGTCACAAACACTAGACCACCAACACAGATAAGTTATTTTTAATCATTCTTCATAATAATTTCTTCATTCGCTCTTTATCGTAAATTTATACTCTTGTTCTTTTTGACCTCTTTTTATTTTTAAACTATAATTTCCGGGGGTTAAATAATAAAAGTTATCATCACCCAAATGAATTTTATTTTTCTTTTTTTTATATTTTTTATGAATTAAATTATGTCTAAGATTATAATTTATGGTATTAAATCCTTTGTCCAAGGAATAAGTTTTCTCGAAAACCTTGCCTCCAGAATTTGATGAAATAATGATTTGATAATTTCCTTCCTCACTAGTCCATAATTCCCAATTTACTGATGGAATATTAAAATCAGCCCAAACTCTTCCTTTTTTTCCCCATGATTTTGAATATTTAATATCATTAATATCAAAAAAATAAATAGACTTATTAATTATATCTGAGTTTAAACTCTGAATATTTTTAAGACTGGTTTTATAAATTGACCTTCCATGTGTCCCAATTAATAAATCATTTTCTTTTTCTTGAATAACTATATCATGCACAGCAGCAGTCGTTAGACCACTTTTAAAAGCTTCCCATGATTTTCCAAGATCTATTGATATATAAGTTCCAATGTCAGTACCTAAATATAAAATATCTTTATTTACAGGATCTTCCTTAATCACATTTATAGAACTATTTGGAAGATTATTAGAAATATTTTTCCATGATTTTCCATAATCATCACTCAAATACAAATATGACTTAAAATCATCCCATCTATATCCGTTTAAGGCAACGTATACCCTATTCTTTTTATATTTTGAAGCAATAACTCTACTTACCCAAAGATTTTTTGGAAAACTATTCGAGATAATACTCCAACTTTCACCGCCATCTTTAGTGATACTTAATTTTCCATCATCACTTCCAACGTAAATTAATCCAAATTTAAAAATTGATTCATCAAAAGCGGTAATAGTCCCATAAGGCACATTTCCTATCTTACCCCCAAAAGTTAGATCATTAGAAATAGTATTCCACGTCTCTCCTTTATCAAAAGATTGATGTAATTTATTGCTTCCAAGATAAATTATATCTTGATTGTGCTTAGAAATTAGTATTGGTGTTTGCCAGTTAAACCTCAAAGGGAGTTCTCCTAATTCATGTTTTGGTTTTATTGGATTTTGATAATTCGAAGATTTTTTTGATGGATCTAAATTTAGTCTGAAATAGTTCCCAAATTGAAATCCGGTGTAAACAATATTTGAATTTCTTCTATCAATCTGAATTTGCATTCCATCTCCCCCCATTATAGATTGCCATGGATTTCTTCCTGAAGCATGCCATCGAGAATCTTCTTTAGAATTATTTGCTCCTTTCCAAACCCCGTTATCTTGCAGCCCTCCATAAACATTATATGGCTCTTCATAATCAATATTTATAGCATAAAATTGTCCAACATTGGGAGAATTATTTTTGATCCAATTTTTTCCATCATTGTAGGTTATATTAATACCGCCATCATTTCCATTTATTAAATGACCAGGTTTCTTCGGGTTTATCCAAAGAGCATGATGATCCGAATGAACATTATTTTTGGATATGGACTTAAATGATTTACCTCCATCCTCTGACCTGAGTAAAGGAACTCCATATATGTAAATTATATTTGAATCGTATGGAGCTACATGAATATGTCCAAAATAATAACCATAACTATAATACAATCCATCCAAAAATCCTTCATGTGTTTTCTTCCAAGTTGATCCCCCATCAATACTTTTGTAAACCTCTGCCCCTATAACTGGTGAATCAAAAAGTTGACTATTAGAATCCTCTATGTAGAGAGCAACATCACTTGGTTTAACTTTACCTTCATTTATCATTTCCTTAATTTTCTTCGCTGTATATTTTTTTGGAAACGAATTTTCTCTTAAAAATTCATTTATTTTTTTATCATCAAGGGATATAAAATCAGAAGCAGACATATTTTTAAAGTCAGATTTTAAGATTCCTTCTTTTAATTCATTTTTTTTCTTTCTTCTAAACTGATTGTCATGAATTGCGTAAATTATATTTTTATCAAAAACTGCTATTCCAATTCTTCCAACACCATCCCCCTTAGGAAAACCATTACCTGATTTTGTTATTAATTCCCAGGTTTGACCATAATCAATACTTTTATATATTCCAGAGGATTTCCCACTTCCTGAAAAATTCCACGCCTTTCTTTCCTTTTCCCAAGTACTAGCATAAATAATTTCAGGACTCTCTGGTACCTGAACCATATCTATTATTCCTGTTTTGTTATCTACATATAGTGTTTTTTTCCAAGTCTCTCCATTATCTTTTGAAACAAATACTCCCCTTTCTTCTCCTTTAGAATATAATGGGCCTGTAGATCCAACTATCACATGTCCTGGTTTTTTAGAATCAATTATTATTTTTCCTATGTGGTGTGTTTCTGATAATCCGTGATGAGTCCATGTTTTCCCATTATTATTAGTTTTCAAAATACCTATCCCAGCATATGAAGATCTAGAGGAGTTGTTTTCACCAGTTCCAACCCATATTTCTTTTGTTGACCAATTAACTTTAATTTCACCAATATTTTGAGTTAATGCATTTTCCATAATAGGTATAAAACTAATACCATTATCCTCAGTGTGCCAGATACCTCCCGAAGCATATGCAACATAAAACTCGTTTGGGTTTATTGGATTTACATCCACTGCAACTACTCTTCCGCTCATTATTGCGGGTCCTATAGATTCAAAATGAACATTTTTAAACCTGGAGTTTTTCTGATTATCAATATGAGATTTACTTATTTCATATAAATTAGAATCATTTAAATTGGTTTGAGCCTTTACAAAAAAGCAAACTATAAAGCTTAAAAAAAAATTTCTTATCATAACATTGATTAAATTCGTTTGTGTTAAATTAATAAAAAATTGATAACATTATTTTGTTTAAAAAGACATTATCTTAGTCAATAAAAAAATGCGTTACAAGCCACTTCCTTTTTTAGTATACAAGAATAATAGAAAATCATTTTCAAAACATATTGAAGGTATGGGCTTAGCTGTTTTTAACTCAAATGATATTTATCCTGTAAGTGCAGATTCAACTCTCCCTTTCTCTCAACATAGGGATATATTTTATCTTAGTGGGATTGATCAAGAGGAGACTATTTTAGTCCTTTTCCCAGGCGCAAAAAACCCAATAAATAGAGAAATATTATTTATAAAAAAAACTAATGAGCAGATTGCAATCTGGGAAGGCGAAAAACTTTCAAAAGAAAAGGCAAAGAAATTATCTGGAATTGAAAACATAAAATGGCTTTCAGAATTTGAATCTACTTTTTATGATTTGGCATCAGAATCTGACTTATTATATTTTAACACAAATGAGCACTACAGAGCAAAAAATGAAACTGAAACTAGGGAAGACAGGTTCATTAAATGGGCCAAAAATAAATACCCTGCTCACAAAGTTGGGAAAAGTAATCCAATTCTCCAGAGACTAAGAGCAATTAAATCTAACGAAGAGATTAACCAAATAAAAAAAGCATGTGAAATAACTGAAAAAGGAATTAATAGAATAATTAATTTTATAAAACCTGGAGTATGGGAGTATGAAATTGAAGCTGAACTTATTCATGAGTTTACTAAAAATCAATCCAAAGGTTTTGCTTATTCTCCAATAATTGCTTCAGGTAAAAATACCAATATTCTTCATTATGAATTAAATAATCAAAAATGTTATAGTGGCGATTTGATACTTCTAGACGTTGCTGCGGAATATGGAAATTATTCTAGTGATTTAACTAGAACACTTCCAATTTCTGGAAAATACAGTGACCGACAAAAAAAAGTATATAACTCAGTATTGAATGTAAAAAATCTGGCAACTAAACTACTCACCCCTGGAATATTGATAGCTGACTATCATAAAGAGGTGGGAGAAATAATGACTTCAGAATTATTAAAATTAGGGCTTTTAAAAAAAGTTGATATTCAAAATCAAAGTGCTAAAAATCCTGCATATAAAAAATATTTTATGCATGGGACTTCACACCATATGGGTTTAGACACCCATGATTATGGTCTTTTAAGCGAGCCTTTAAAACCAAATATGGTTTTAACAGTTGAGCCTGGAATTTATATACCTGAAGAGGGTTTTGGAATTCGTTTAGAGGATGATATTGTTATTAAGGAAAATGGAGAGCCAGTTAATTTAATGCGAGACATCCCAATAGAGGCCGAAGAAATTGAAACTCTTATGAACAGTTAAAAATTATCTTCTGCTTGCTTTTGCAATTTCAAAAAAACTTATTTTTTCATAACTAAACCTCTTTTTATCAAAAAGGACTTTAGAAAAATTATCCGCCCAGTCCTTATGAAAAGACAACTCATATTGCCCTGGAGGGTTGACACCAAAGTCTACATCATAAAAATCATCTATTTTACCAGGTAATGCTATATTTCTTGCATAATGAAAATTATCCACCAAATTTATATGTGGAATTAAGTCAATAAAAGTTTTTAATCCAGTTTTTCTGTTTGTAACAGTTGCCATTATCCTCATATATGGAACAAATCCCCCTTTTGGTGTTCCTTTTGGGACATCAACAAAATCCCAATTGACTCGGGCTTCTATATGGACATTAGTTGAATTTTGATTCAAATTAATTGACTGGGGATAAACTATATCCTTAATTGCCCCTTCAAAAATAAATATAATTCCCGGTTCAACTCTTTCCTTCCCAATAACTAACTCTTGAGAAATTATAGAATTAGATATAAAAAAAAGAAGAAATACTATACATAGTTTTTTAATTATCATTTTAAATTAAATTTTTAATTGTTCCTGTTTCAAGATTAAAATATCATTAATTAAATCGTTAACTGAGTCTATATTTGTTCCGTCGTAAAATCCTCTTATTCTTCTTTGTTTGTCAATTAAAACAAAATTTTCAGTATGAATCATCCCATGCTCTTTATTATCCCCTCTGGATTTAACAGCAAGATATGACTCCCTAGCTAATTTATATATTTCATTTTTTGATCCTGTTACTAAATGCCATTTATTATCAATAACCTTTTTTTCAATCGCATACTTTTTGAGTGTAGGAACTGAATCAATATTTGGAGTTACTGAGTGGGATAAAAGTAAAATATCAGGATCATTTATAAATTCATTTTGAATTAAACGCATATTGTCGGTCATTATAGGACAAATTGTTGGACACGTAGTAAAGAAAAAATCTGCAACGTATATTTTATTTGAAAAAGTATTATTTGTAATTGTTTTTCCGTTTTGATTAGTTAAACTAAACTTAGCTATTTTATGATATTTTTTTACATGTTGAATTTTACTATCTACTAATTCATAATTAACCATTGATGGGCTATATATCGGTAGGATCTTTTCTTGTTTCAATGCATCATAAAACAATAGAAAAATGATAACAGATATAAATAAAAATAGCGTTAAGAAAATTTTATACTTGTAAAAAAAGTTTTTCATTAATTTTAATAATTTGACATATACAAAGATAAATAAAAGCAACTATGTTAAACTAAAATTAAAGGTTTAAGAAATTTCATTCATGTATTAAAAAAGATTATTTTTGGCGTCAAATAAAATCAATGAGCATTTTTTTAATTAAGGGTTTACAATTATTATTGAGTCTTTCAATTTTAATTGTTTTACATGAATTAGGGCATTTTATTCCTGCAAAAATATTTAAAACAAGAGTAGAAAAATTTTACTTATTCTTTGATGTAAAATTTTCATTATTCAAGAAAAAAATTGGGGAAACAGTTTATGGAATTGGATGGCTTCCATTGGGTGGATATGTCAAAATATCAGGAATGATTGATGAGAGTATGGATACTGAACATTTAACTAAAGACCCTGAGCCTTGGGAGTTTAGATCAAAACCACCTTGGCAAAGATTAATAATAATGTTAGGGGGAGTAACAGTCAATCTTATTCTTGGATTTTTAATATACATGATGATTTTATTTGTTTGGGGGAAAAATACTTTAGACCAAAAAGACCTTCCATCTGGATTATTTTACTCAGAATTAGCAAAATCTATTGGCTTTGAATCGGGGGATGAAATATTATCTGTTGATGGTGAAAATCTTGATAATATTTTAGATGTAAACAAGTATTTATTTTTAAGAGATGTTTCAGTTATTTCAGTTAAAAAAATTAATGGAAGCAGAATAGATTTAAATATTCCTGAAAATATCGGAACAAAGATGATGAATTCAGGAGATTTAAGACCTATAAGCGTTAACCTACCATCAATAATTGATAGTGTAATTCCTAATTCAGTTGCTGAAAAAATAGATCTTAAAAAGGGGGATAAAATTATAGGGACATCCACCAAAAAATTTCAAGGACTTTTTGATTTTAGAGAGTTTATTTCTAATACTAAATCCGGTAACTTTGATTTAATATACGAAAGGAAAAAAAGATTAGATACCGTAAATGTTAATTTAAATAGTGATGGAAAACTTGGTATTTATAATTTAACTGATTTTGATGTAAAATTCGAAACTAAAAAACTAGGAATTTCAGAAAGTATAAATCAAGGCTTTTATAAGGGTTATTGGACTTTATATGATTACATTTCGCAATTCAAATATGTTTTTTCGAAAAAAGGGGCATCTCAACTAGGTGGATTTGGTGCTATTGGGAGTCTATTCCCCCCTACGTGGGATTGGCAAGGATTTTGGTCTAGTACCGCTTTAATATCAATAATACTTGCCTTTATGAATTTACTCCCGATTCCTGCATTAGATGGTGGTCATGTTATGTTTTTGATATACGAAATAATTTCTGGTCGAAAACCAAATGATAAGTTTATGGAGTATGCACAAATATTTGGATTTTTTCTCCTAATGTCACTCGTAATATATGCAAATGGAAATGATATCTACAGAGCTCTTTTTAATTAATAATTTTTTTCATTAAAAAATAATATTTATCTTTTAATTTATAAAAATGAGAAGAAGATTAGCAATAAAAAAAATTGGAATAATTGTTGGGGGCGTGTCATTCCTTCCATATGCATGTTCTAATGAACAACAATTGTTATATCCAAACTTAACACCATATTTAAAATCAAAACAACTTGAACTTATTGGGTTAATTTCTAACTTAATTTTACCAAAAGATGATTCAACCTTTCCTACAAAAGAATCTCGTAAAGAATTTATTTTAACTATGATAAATGATTGTTATTCTGAGTCTAATACGAAAAAATTTATCGCTAGCTTTCAGTCTTTTGAAAGTAGCATAATTGAATTTTATAAGAAAAGCTTTTTTGATCTATCTTTTAACGAGCAGATGAATTTTTTAACTAGTGAATATGAATCTAAAAGTAATTCATTATTTTTCTTAGATACTTTAAAAAACTATTCTATCCTACATTTTGAAACCTCTGAAAATTATATGTTAGACTATTTGAAATTTGAATTTATTCCAGGAAGATATGAGGGGAAAGTTTTAATTTAAATTATGATTAAAAATACATACGATGCGATAGTTGTTGGTGCTGGCATGTCGGGAGGCTGGGCTGCTAAAGAATTTTGTGATCAAGGAATAAAGACTTTATTGTTAGAAAGAGGTCCAAATGTTGAGCATATTAAAGATTATCCAACTGCTAATACCATGCCTTGGGAGTTTAAACACAGACGTAGACTTACTGAAAAGGAAATTAAAGAAAATCCAATAATAAGTAAATGTTATGCTTTTAAAGAAGATTCAAAACATTTTTTTGTCAAAGATGATCACCACAAGTATATTCAAAAAAAACCCTTTGACTGGCTAAGAGGCTATCAAGTTGGAGGAAAGTCAATCATGTGGGCAAGACAAGTTCAAAGGTGGAGTAAATACGACTTCGAAGGACCAGCTAGAGATGGATATGCAGTTGAATGGCCAATAGGTTATGATGATATTAAAGACTGGTACACGCATGTAGAAAAGTTTGTTGGAGTGAGTGGAAACAAAGATGGTCTGGATACCCTTCCTGATGGGGATTTTCTTAAAACTTGGGAAGCTAACGCTGTTGAAGAATATTTTAGTAAAACCATTAAAAAAAATTACTCTGATAGACATGTTATACATGGAAGAGCTGCTCACCTTACTGAAAGTAAACCTATTTTTATAAAACAAGGAAGGGGGCTTTGTATGAGTAGAACCATTTGTCAAAGGGGTTGTCCGTTGGGAGGATATTTTAATGCTAATTCAACACTTATCCCTTGGGCCTCTCGAACTGGCAACTTAGATTTAAAGCCTAATTCAGTAGTTCATTCTGTTATATATGATGATAAAAAAAATAAGGCTGTTGGTGTAAGAGTAATTAATAACATCACCAAAAAAACAGAAGAATACTATTCTAAAGTAATTTTTGTAACTGCAGCAACTTTAAATACAAATCTTATTTTACTAAATTCAAAATCATCAAGATTTCCAGAAGGTTTGGGAAATGACAATGGATTATTAGGAAAATATATTGCATTTCATAATTATAGAGGAGTGATAAGGGCAAAGTTTGAAGGAATGAGAAACTATACGGTTAAAGGAAGAAAACCTACCTCACATTATTTACCTCGATTTAGAAATGTATATAAACAAGAGACTGACTTTTTAAGGGGTTATGCGGCGGGATTTTCAGCAAAACCAGAAAGAGAAACAATTAGAACAGGAATAGGTAAAAATCTTCTAGAAAATATTTTAAAAACTAAAGAAACTGGAGTTTGGAATGTTAGCTCTCATATGATGGGTGAAACAATCCCTAAAATAACAAACCAAGTTTACTTGGATTCTGAAAAAGTTGATCAATGGGGAATTCCACTATTAAATATTGACGTTGACTATGACGAAAATGATGAAAAAATGGTAAAAGATTTTTTTGAACAATTTGAAGAGATGTTTACAATAGCTGGTTTTAAAAATATTAAGATTAAAGATAATAGAAAGCTCAGAAACCCTGGTAATGATATTCATGAAATGGGAGGAGTAAGAATGGGCAATAACCCTAAAACTTCCTTATTAAATAAGTGGAATCAACTTCATAATTGTAAAAATGTTTTTGTTTCGGATGGTGCATGCATGACATCAACATCGACTCAAAACCCGTCTTTGACTTTTATGGCTATTTCAGCAAGAGCTGCTAATTATGCAATTAAAGAGCTCAAAAAAAATAATATATAACTATTTAATTTCGATAATTTTTACTGGTCGATTTTCTAACAAAGATTTTTTTGCAGCTAGACCAATTTGTAAAGATTTAAGTCCATCAATTCCTGTGACTGAAACTCCTCTGTTATTAATAACTGAATCAACAAAATCTTGAATTTCAATTTTATACGCTTCCATGTACCTTTCTAAAAAAAAATCCATTGGTAATGATGAGATAATTCCATTTTGATTGTAAAGTTTACTATTATCAACTTTTATGTTATTTGCTTGAACCATTCCTTTTGATCCAAAAACTTCAATTCGTTGATCATAACCGTAAGCTGCCTTTCTACTATTATCAATTACTGCAAGAGTTGAATCTACATATTTCATAAGAACCACAGCGGTATCTATATCTCCTACTTTTTGAATTTCTTGATCTATTAAAGCTTCTCCTTTAACATATATTTCATCTATTTCTTTGTCAACTATAAATCGTGCCATATCAAAATCATGAATAGTCATATCTAAAAAAAGCCCTCCAGAGTTTTTAATATATTCTAGGTGGGGAGGTGAGGGATCCCTACTTGTTATCTTAACAATATAGGGATTTCCAATTTTGCCATTATTTATGGATGTTTTGACTTTTCTATACTCATTATCAAACCTTCTATTAAATCCAATCATTAATTTAACTTTTGATTTATCAACAACCTTTAAAACATCTTTTACTCTCTGCATATTCAAATCAAGTGGTTTTTCACAAAATATTTGTATTCCTAATTTAGCTGAAGCTTCAACATAATTTGCATGAGTATTTGTTGGTGTACAAATAACTATTGCATCGAGTTGATTATTAGTCACCAGTTCGTTGAATTTTGTATATGTATTTTCTACACCTTTTAATTTAGCATATTCAACAGCTTCAGTGGATGGATCCATTACCCCTATTACTTCAACATTACTCAATTGCAATAAATTATTTAGATGAATTTTACCTATTCTGCCTAATCCTGCTACTCCAATTTTTAATTTTTTCATTTTATTTGTTTTTTGAAATTACATCCTCAATTTTAATAATCCCTTTTGTTTGAAATGAAGTTGTCATAGCAGTCGTAATGATAGTTGCATTAGTTGCATTAGAGAGATTACACTCGGGTTGTTTATTTATTATTACCGAGTCAACAAAATCTTGAATTTGAATTAGAAATGCATTTTTAAATCTATCAAAAAAAGTCTCATTACACTCTTGCCTTACCCCATATTTATCTGAAATTTGAACTTGATTTTTTGATGGAGGACTTCCTATAGTAAGTTTGCCTTCAGTAGCAATTATTTCTGTGAAAGTGTCATGCCCATGTGGAGCTGTTCTGGATGCTCCTATTAATGCCATAGATCCATTTTTAAATTCACAAAAAGAAAAGGTGTTATCCGCATCATTAACTTTTCCAAATTCTTCGAAACGATAAGCACCTCCTTGGGACCATACCCTCTCAACTTCACTCTCAATAAACCATCTAGCAAGATCTACGTCATGTACATTAAAATCATGGAAAATACCTCCACCTGTTTTTACAAACTCTAATTGAAAAGGAGCCCAAATATCCTTATCGACGGTTTGAGATCTAACAAAAAAAGGAGCACCAACTTTATTTTCTAGAATTGTTTTTTTAGCATATTTATAACTTGGGTCATATCTTCTTACAAAACCAACCATAATTATTAAATCAGAATATTTTTTTGCCTCCTCCTCAACCATTAAACATTCTTTTATATCTATACCTAAGGGTTTTTCACAAAAAACATGTAAACCCTTATTCATTGCTTTGATTATTTGTTCAGCATGAACATTTGTTGATGAAATTATCACAATTGCCTCAAGATTTGAATTAGTTAACATTTTATCAAAATCAGAATATGTTTTTTCAACCTCAAGCTTATTTCTAGCAAATTCTATTTCTTCTTTATTCAAACTGCAAGCAGCAATTAAATTTGCATTTGGAACTTTATATTGTATATTATTTGCGTATTCCCTTCCTAATCTTCCGAGGCCTACAATACCAATATTTAATTTTTTCATATTTAAATCATTATTTAAAGTTTTCAATCATATTCTTTATCCCAGGTATTGTTTCTAGTTGATATGAATGGCTCGATTCAAAATATTGGATTAGAGATCGGTGGGTTTTCCCAACTATTATGGTAAAATAATACATCTGATATCCTGGAGCAGCTACAGACGGATGATACCCCTTGTTAATGAGAATTGTGCTTCCGTCTTTGACATGATATATTGGTCCTAAAGAATTCTGGTCTGGGTATAAAAACTGTGCTCCAAAACCATTTGATGGATTGAAACGAAATTGGTATACTTCCTCGAATTTAGTTTCATGAGGCAGTCTGTCTGTATCATGTTTGTGTGGTGGAAATCCAGACCATCCTCCAGCTCCTATAGTAAAAAGCTCACTAACTAAAAGCCTTCCAGATTTTCCTTCACCATTTTTTCCAAGAATATGATAAATTTTTCTGTGGGTCTTGGTTTCATCACTTCCATACTGTACTTTTTGAACTTCTTTTTGATTAATTTTAAAAGGTTCAAATTTTTTTTCAATTATTCCCCCTGCAATGTATAACTCTGATCCCTTTTTTGAGTTACATTTAATCATAACCTTAGAGCTTTTACCAACATATATTCCCTCTGGTTTTCCACTCCACAAGTCTTCTCTTCTTCCAATGTTTAAAAAAGAATTGTCGTCAATATAAACGTCTATTTTCCCATTAACTACTGCAATTACAGATTCATGATTCTCAAGATAATAGTTGTAGGATTCTCTGGGCTTTAATTTAATATGATTAAAATAAATTAGTGGAACGGTTTTATTTCCAACATCTACAATTGGACTATTTTTATTTTCATACGGCTCAATATGTTGCTGCATTATATTAAAATTTTAGTTCATTTTTTAAAAACTCATAACCTTTTTTTGCATATTCGAATGGATTAGCATTATTTGGATCTTGTTCTGCTTCTACAACTAACCATCCTTGATAATTGTTTTTTTGAACAACCTTTGCTATTGACTTGATTTCTATATCTCCATCTCCAGGAACAGTAAAAACCCCTTTTTTTACAGCCATTAAAAAACTAAGGTCATTTTTTGAAATTTTATCCATAATTTTTTTTCTTACATCTTTGAAATGAATATGTGAAGTTCGAGTTATAAATTTATTAATAGCCTCAAGAGGATCCTCGCCTACAAGATAAAAATGACCACAATCATAGTTTAAATTAACATATTTTTCATCGGTTTCATTTAATAATCTTTCAACCTCAGAAATTGATTCAATCATTGTCCCTGTGTGATGATGATAGGAAAGTTTAATTCCATATTGATTAAATGAAATTTTCCCTAATTCATTTAACCCTTTTATCAATTTATCCCATGTTTCATTTGAAGCCATAGTTCTTTTTGTCAGTGGGACATCATAGGCTCCATGAATGGAATTACCAGTTTCAGCACCCCCAATAACCTTAGCACCAAAAAAACTTAAAAAATCTACTTGCTTAATAAAATTATTTTTTACTTCATCAAAAGGTTTTGATGAAAACTCATAACTAAACCATTGATTACAAATGGACAAACCCCTTATATCAAGCATGTGTTTTAATAAAACTCTATCATGAACAGGATATTTGTTTCCAACTTCACAGCCTTTATATCCTGCAAGTGCCATTTCACTGATACATTGCTCAAAAGTAATTTTACCTCCTAGTTCAGGCATATCGTCATTAGTCCAACCAATCGGTGCAATTCCTAGTTTTATCATATTAATATATTTAAAAACTACCTAACATAATATATATTAACACAGTTATAAAACATAGACTTATTGATAGCGGTTTTGTATACCTCCACTGGATCATATCATCAATTTGTAATTCTGAAAATTTAAAACTATTAGTCGAGGGATAAAATATAGAAACTAAAAGCATCGTTGCCATATTTATTAAAAATTCTATTCCCCAAATATGAACAAAATGAATTTTAGTTTCAATAATAAAAGTCATTGTTAAATAAAAAATTAATCCTACAAATAAAGAAACTTTTGCTCCGCTAGCAGATATTTTTTTTATGAAAAACCCTGCAATCATAATTGAAGCAATTGGAATAAAAAATATACCATTTAATTGTTGTAAAAGCTGATAAAGTCCATCGGGAGCATTAGCAACAAAGGGTGCTGCAGCTATAGAAAAAATAGCTAGTATTGATGAAGTTATTTTTCCTGTTTTAACTAATTTTTTTTCATCAGATGAGGTTGAAAAAACTCCTTTATAAATATCTATACTAAATATAGTTGCAGCACTATTTAAAACACTATTAAATGTACTTAAAACAGCCCCCATAACAATAGCTGCAAAGACTCCTACCAAGCTCAAGGGTAAAACTTTTTTAATTAATTCTGGGTAAATCATGTCTTGAGTTTCGTATAAAGAGTCACCATAGTAATAAAAGCCAATAACTCCAGGTAAAATAATTATAAGTGGAACTAATATTTTTAGTATTCCAGTATACAATAATCCTTTTTGTGCCTCAACCAAATTCTTTGCTCCTAATGCTCTTTGAATTATTGTTTGATTCATCGCCCAAAAATATATTTGGTTAATAATTAGGCCAGTAAAAAGAACTTCAAATGGCATTATTGAATCTTTAGCACCTATAACGTTGAATTTTTCTGGGCTATTATTATATACTTTTACAAGCCCTTTAATCACATCACCACCTCCAATAGATAAAAGGGCTATAAAAGGGATAGCTAGCCCACCTAATAATAAACCATATCCATTAATAGTGTCTGAAATAGCTACGGCTTTTAAGCCTCCAAATATTGCATAAATAGATCCGATTACACCTATAGAAACTACTGTTATCCATAATCCCTGTCCTTTTGTAACTCCCAGAACCTCTGATATATTAAAAATACTTTCTAAATTAATTGCACCAGTGTAGAGAACAATTGGAAGAAGAGTCACAACAAATGAAATAATTAAAAAAAAAGCAACTAAAAGCCTAGTATTTTTATCAAATCTTCTCTCTAGAAATTCAGGTATGGTTGTCAATCCCATTTTTAAATATCTTGGAACAAAATAAATAGCTGCCGCAACCAAGGCTAAAGCTGACGTAACTTCCCATGCAATAATTATGAGTCCATTTTTATATGAGGAACCATTTAAGCCAATAAGGTGTTCTGTTGATATATTAGTCAATAGCATTGATCCTGCAATAACAACACCCGTTAAACTTCTACCTCCTAGAAAATAACCTTGAGGTGAATCAAGTTTCTCATTTCTTAGTTTTGAGTATGAATAAATAGCTACAAAAGCTAAAAATCCAACAAACGTAATAAAAGTGAGCATAAGGGATAAATTTATTCAACTAGGTTTAATATATTTTTTTTGAGATTTTTTATCAATTTCATATTTTTCTCTGACCTTTTGAACCTTTGTAGATTTGGAAATCTCTGGAACAGGAACTTCCCACCATGAATAACCATAACCCGACATTTTTCTATCACGAATAGTTTCCAAATAGATTAATGTTGTTCTATCATTTTTTTTGGCTTTGGATAAGGACTCAATATATTCTTTAATTCCTTTTGGTTTATATACAATAGCTCCTAAGCTTTCAGCATTTTTTGCTAAATCAACTGGTAAAAAATCACCATCCAATTGACCGGTTTTAGGATTTCTATATTTAAAATGGGTGCCAAATCCTTCCCCTCCAACAGATTCTGAGAGACCTCCAATGCTTGCATATCCCTCATTATTGATCAAAATGATTGTTATTTTATAACCTTCTTGAATTGTTGTTATAATATCAGAGGGAAGCATTAGATAACTAGCATCTCCACATATTACATAAACCTCTCTTGACTTATCGGCCATTTTAACGCCTAATCCACCAGGAATTTCATAGCCCATGCATGAATTTCCATATTCCAAATGAAATCCTTTAGAGCTTTTTGTCCTCCATAATTTATGGAGATCACCTGGGGCACTTCCTGCAGCACAAACAACAACATCATTATCATCTATGAAGGTGTTTAAAGCTCCTAAAATTTCCGCTTGAACAGGTTTATCAAAATCAACAGGTGAATATACTTTATCAACTATTTTATCCCACTCATTACTTAGTGATTTGATTTTATTAATATATCTATTATCTGTACAAAATCCATCTAATTCTTTACTAATTATTTTTAATGTTTCTTTAGCATCCCCCTGAAGTGGAATAGCAGATTGTTTATAAGCATCTAGTTCAGTGACATTGATATTTATAAAAGTTACGTTAGAATTTTGCCATGCTGATTTTGATGCAGAAGTAAAATCACCATATCTCGTTCCAATACCAATTACTAGATCTGCATCTTTTGAAATCTCGTTTGCTCCCTTTGTTCCTGTCGCTCCCATTGCACCAAGATTTAGTTCGTGTTTATAATGAAGGGCCCCTTTTC
>CENX01064344.1_pt1 | contig 35512 bp, 36 predicted proteins | sample 361321 | NCBI WGS metagenome assembly CENX01 (sample SAMEA2619678, study PRJEB7988) | marine metagenome | isolation source: saline water (ENVO:00002010), including | reverse complement strand
TCTCCATATAAAGCTGGAAGTTTAAAACTTACCTTACTACTAATATTAACACCAGCAAGATACGATAAATTTCCGTCTTTTGTGGAATAGATTATAACATTGCCATTAGGTGCTATGCATGGACTTTCATCATTTTTAGTTGAAGTGAGAATTTCTAAGTCTCTGGAGCTTAAATGTAATTTAGCAATATTGAAGTCAGTCTTTGACCTGTGCACAAAAATTATTTCATTTTTATCAAGATATGAAGCCCTGGCATTATAATTGCCTTCAGTTGTAAGTCTTCTTTTGAGTTTTGATCTTACATTTATTTCATAAATTTGAGGACTGGCAGATCTATCTGAGGTAAAAATTATATTTTTTCCATCAGGAGACCAAGCTGGTTCAGTATCAATAGCTAGATTTTCAGTTAATCGCGTAATTTTTTTTGACTCCAAATTTATGGTATAAATCTCTGAATTGCCGTCTTTTGTACTAGTAAAAGCCAAATCTTTGTTATCAGGTGACCATGCTGGTGAGCTTACAGAAGATTTAGAGCTCAAGACTAAATTCCTTTTCCCAGTTGCTAGATTTTGAGTAAAAACTTGTGCTCGATTATTTTCAAATGAAACATAAGCGATTTTTTTTGCATCTGTAGACCATGCTGGTGATATTATCGAATTGTTTGACTTTAAAAGAACCTGTTCGTTAAAACCATCTGCATCACTAATAATTAGTTTGTGAGTATCTCCGTTTCTAGTAACATACATGAGCTTTGTTGATGAAATACCTTCAATACCGTAAAAATATTTATATATTCCATCCGAAACATAATGGCTTGACTGCCTTAAACTATCTGGCAACCCTAAAACTCTTCTTTTATCCTCAGTTTCGTTATAACTAATATCAAAAATTGAGTAAGCGATATCTAGATTATTGTCTTTATTTTGAACTTCTACAAAAATTATTGAATCTACATCCATCAACAACCAGTCTCTTTGAATAACTTCACTTTCATTTATAGGAATACTTAATAATTCATCCATACCTAAGACTTTAAATTCTCCTGTTCTTTTTAGATCATTTGAAATTACATTGATAATTTCTTGGCCCGCAAGAGAATTATCATTTTTTTCTAAAATAGCAATTTTTATTGGCTTGCTTGCACTTTCAGTTATTTCAAGAACAAGATCAGCCTTGAATTCAAAAGCTAAGAGCAATAAAAAAATTATTCGTTTCATTCTGGTTTAAACCTTACAGTAAAATTTGAGAAATATGCCTGAAAGGTTTGATCATCCAAATTTCTGACATATTTAATTTGCTTGTACTTTCTAATGGCATTCAGTGCTGCTCGATCGAATGCTTTGTCTCCACTTGTTTTTTTCATTTCAATATTTTCAATGATTCCTAATCTATTTATGCTCAGATTAAAATCTGTAAACATATCTGCTTTTGCGCTGTTTGGCCTAATCCAGAGTGCTTCTATATCTTTGATCACTTTATAACTTATTTGTTCAATAACATCAGCATTATCTGAAACTCTTTTTTCCATCTCTTCTTCTTTTAAATACTCTTCAAAATTTTCTATTTCGTTAGGTTTATTTGTATTTAGTTCCTTGGAATCTTCTTTCCTCAAACTCTTTTCTTGAAGTTTGCTGCTTTTTCGAACCTCTTCTTTTGCTTGTTGCTCTTCATCCAGAAAATTTACATTTGTAATCTTTCTTGTTGTGTTTTCAACACTTTCAGTTGTGAAAAAAACGTAACTTAAAAAGATTAGAGCATGCACAATTATCGAAAAAAATAATGCTGTTAACCATTTCATCATGGTTGCGTTGCTAGTGAAAAATTATTAGCACCATTCGATTGTAAAGCGCTTAATAATTCAGCTATTGATTGATAAGAGGTATTTTGATCACCTCTAACAATAATTTCTATATCAGGATTTGTTTGTATTATTCTCGCAAATCGGTCTTCAATGAATCCCAGAGAAACTTGAACATTACTACCGTCTTCTTCGATAAAATATTGTCCATTTTCATTAACATCAATAATAAATGGCTCAGTGTTATCAAGCTCAATTTCATCTGCTGGAACACTTGGTAAGTTGATATCTAATCCTTGAACTGCTAGTGGTGCCACAACCATGAAAATTACCAATAAAACTAACATAATATCTACGTATGGAACTACATTGATTTCGTTAATTGCTTTTGTTGATTTGCTTCTTTTTTTTAGGAGCATAGTTTTATTTTTTATCTATTTGGATTATCAATTGTTCCGCAAATGCTAGAGTTCCATTAATTAAGTTATCTAGTTTTTTTGAAAATTGGTTATAGGCAATCAGTGCAGGTATTGCTGCTAATAAACCTACTGCTGTGGCAACTAACGCCTCAGAAATTCCTGGAGCAACAGAACTTAATGTGAGTTGTGCAGTGGTTGATAGCCCTTGGAATGCATTTATAATTCCAATTACTGTTCCTAATAAACCTATGTAAGGTGAACTCGAACTTATCGTGGCTAGTAGTGAGAGGTTTTTTGATAGCCTTTCCTCTTCTCTGTTTACAATTACTCTCAAAAGCCTCTCTGTAGATTCAACTTTATTTAAAGATTCGTTTTTATTCATCAAACTGTCATAAACTGAAACAAGTATCAATTCTGACGGCTCTAGATCAGTAATATCTTTTTCTTTGAGTGAAAGGTATAAATCCTCAATCTTTTCACCCTCCCAGAACTTGTCCTCTATATCATGTGAAGCATCTGTTGACCTGGCTAGAGTGAAATATTTTTCAAATATTAGAACCCATGAGGTAATTGAAGCAATTATAAGAATTGCCAGTATTATTTGAACAGGTAGTGAGGCCTGCAATAAAAGTTCAAGTGCGTCAAAATCCATTATTTATGGCCCTCCAAATCGATTTGGTATTTCTTCTTTAGTAAATAAATGAAGCTTTCCCAGTTTAAATCTACAAGTTTGCTTGAATCAGATAGTTGCTCATTTAAGTTTTTAAACATGACTCTCACTCTAATAGGTTTATTATCAAATTTATAAACTAAGGCTGGAAATTCTCCATCACCAATAACACTTAAAACCTGATTCCACCATGCAGCAGCAGGCTCAAAACCTTTTTTATATGCCTTGCACTCAATATTCCATCTTCCTAATTTTAAGTCAGGGTGGTTTTTTTCTTGATACTGGTTGAGTATTCTTCTCACTGGTTTAAGAAGATTTAGGTCCTCTTGCAACTTCTTGGCAATTTTTCTTTCGAAGTCATGCCCTTTTTTTCTTTGATTAATTGTCATGTTTAAAAAACTGATTCATCTAGATCTGCATTAGTGAAAACATCCTGAACATCATCAAGATCTTCAATTGCGTCGGTCAATTTCATATTTTTTTCAGACTGTTCAAAACTTAAAGGAATGTTCGTTTCTGTTTCCATAACTATTTCAGAGGCTTCAACTATAAAGTTACCTAACTCTAACTTTTCCTTAAGGTTGGATAATTCTTTCGGCTCACAAACAATTTCGGTCTTACTTCCATTAAGTTCGTTAATATCATTTGCACCATTTTCAGCCGCAATATCATAAAGCTTTTCATCAGACATATCTGAATTAACCAATAGCTTTCCTTTTGCTTCAAATAGATATGCGACGCTGCCTGATGTACCTAGATTTCCACCATATTTTGTGAATGCATGCCTTATTTCTGAAACCGTTCTATTCTTATTATCTGTTAGTGTTTTAATAAAGACCGCTACACCTCCAGGAGCATACCCCTCATAAATTACTTCCTCTAGATTTTGGCCCTCTTGGCCTCCTGCTCCTCTTTGTATTGCTCTATTGATTGTATCTTTTGTCATATTAGCAGACAGTGCTTTATCATAAGCAAGTCTTAATCTTGGATTATCTTCTATAATTGGACCACCATCTTTAGCCGCTACAGTAAGTTCTCTAATTATTTTTGTAAAAACTGCGCCCCTCTTAGCATCTTGTCTTGCTTTTCTATGTTTTATATTTGCCCATTTGGAATGCCCTGCCATTAATCCTCCTTTCTAGAAATATGTAGCTCATCGAGACTTTCATCTGTTACAGATCCAGGTGCTTCAGTTAGCAAGCATAACGCTGATTGAGTCTTAGGAAAGGCTATTACATCTCTTATAGAATCTGCTCCCACCATTAACATAGCTAGCCTATCAAGCCCAAATGCGATTCCTCCATGTGGTGGACAACCGGTTGTTAAGGTTTTTAAAAAGAAACCAAATTTTGTCTGTGCTTCTGCTTCAGATAATCCTAGTAATTGAAAAACTTTTTCCTGAAGAGATTTATTATGAATACGAATAGATCCTCCACCAATTTCCACTCCATTTATCACCATGTCATAAGCTTTCGAATTAATTTCTAGAGGGTTTAATTTACCAAGCTTTTCAAGATCTGTTTCGAACGGACATGTGAATGGATGATGCAAAGAAGTTAAAGATCCATCCGAAGCTTCCTCAAACATTGGAAATTCAGTAATCCAACAAGCTGCAAAATCGCCCTCCAAAAGATCTAAATCATCACCAAGCTTAGTTATGAGTCTACTCATATAGTCATTCACAATTTTCTCTTTGCCAGCTCCAAAAAATATTAAGTCACCTTTTTTAACATTTAAAGTAGTCATGATATTTGTTAAGCATTCTTCAGAAAGATATTTAAGAATCGGCGATGCAAGGTCTGAAACATTATCACCTTCAACTCTTATATAAGCTAAACCTTTAGCTCCAAATTCTTTGACAAATTCTGTATATCTGTCGATTTGTCCTCTACCAATTTTATGACCTTCAGGTACTATTAGTGCTGCAATTCTTGAGTTATTGTCGTTTGCCGGGTCTGAAAAAACTTTGAATTCCTCTTTTTTAAAAATGTTAGATAACTCAATAAGTTGCAGAGGGTTTCTTAGATCGGGTTTATCACATCCATACCTCTCCATAGCATCGTGCCATTTTAATCTTGGTAGCTTATTAAGTTTTTTATTTAGAATTTTCTTGAATGATTCACTGATCATTTCCTCCGCAAAATTCATCACGTCTTGTTCCTCTACAAATGATGCCTCAATATCAATCTGTGAAAACTCTGGTTGTCTATCAGCTCTAAGATCCTCATCTCTAAAACATCTAGCAATCTGGTAATATCTATCAAAACCAGAAATCATCAACATTTGTTTGAATAATTGTGGTGACTGAGGAAGTGCAAAGAAATTACCCGCACTCGTTCTACTTGGAACTAGATAATCTCTCGCACCTTCTGGTGTAGCTTTTGTTAATATTGGAGTTTCTATATCCACAAAATTGTTATTCTCTAAATAATCTCTAACAGATTTTGTCAGGTTGGATTTAAGTCTTAAATTATTTTGCATCTCAGGTCTTCTGAGATCTAAAGTTCTGTTTTTTAATCTTACGTCTTCACCAACTTCTGATGATTGATCAAGTGGAAATGCAGGTGTCTCTGCTTCATTCAATAATTCAATTGAACTGCATTTAATTTCAATGTCACCCGTTGTTAATTGAGCATTTTGAGAATCTTCAGGCCTCCCTTCAACTTGCCCGAATGCCTTGATAACATATTCAGACCTAATATCTTCTGCTATCTTGAAAGCTTGTTCATTTTCAGGATTTACAACAACTTGAACGATCCCAGTAGTATCTCTGACATCGAGAAAAATTACACCACCATGATCTCTTCTTCTATGTATCCATCCACAAATAGTTACTTCTTCGTTGAGGTTTTTAATATTTAAATTACCACAATGATGACTTCTCATTTTTTTAAGATCCTTTTTTGTTATCTTTTTCTCTCATTATTACTGGATTGAAGGTTTTTTTTGCCTTTAACTTTAAAATCTATCTAATTCCAACAGCTGCCTTATAATTTAAATTTCGAAGCAGATGGTAATTTTAACACTTTAGTGGATTTGTTACATTTAATGCATTCTTTAATAGGTATTTCACTTATTTTTTGAAAAACTTCAAAGTTTGAATTACATACTTCGCAATAATACTATTAAATGGGCATAATCCTTACTAAATTACCATATAATTAATCCAGGAGATTATAGTGTATTTCTCAAAATTATTCGTCCCCACAACAAGGCAAGACCCATCAGATGCTGAACTAATTAGCCATAAACTAATGATTAGAAGCGGTATGATTAAAAAATCTGCTGCGGGGATTTATAATTGGCTGCCACTTGGATACAAAGTACTAAAAAAAGTCGAGAATATAGTCAGAAAAAATCTTGATAGTTTTGGAGCGCAAGAAATATTAATGCCTATGGTTCAACCAGCCGAATTATGGAAAGAGTCACTTAGGTATGATCAGTATGGTAAGGAGCTTCTAAAGTTTAAAGATAGATCAAATAGAGATTTTGTTTTGGGGCCAACACATGAGGAAATAGTCTGTGAAATTTTTAGAAGCTACCCTATGAGCTACAAAGAACTGCCAATTAATTTATACCAGATTCAAACAAAATTTAGAGATGAAATTCGCCCAAGATTCGGCATTATGCGATGTAGAGAGTTTTTGATGAAGGATGCATATAGCTTTGATATCGATAAAAAAGGCATGGAGAGCAGTTATGAGAATATGAAAGAAGCTTATATTAGCACCTTTGACGATGTAGGTTTAGATTATAGGATTGTAAAAGCAGATGCAGGCAATATTGGCGGCGATGTAAGTGAGGAATTTCATATTATAGCTGACTCTGGTGAAGATTTATTGGCAATTAGTAATTCAAGTGATTTTGCTGCAAATGTTGAAGTTTTGGAATATGAGAAAGACCCAAGTGAATTGGATGGAAAGCCCTCACCAGATGGTAAAGGAAAGTTAATTATTAAAAGAGGTATTGAAGTCGGCCATATCTTTCAACTCGGACAAAAATATAGTGAAAAGATGTCTGTATCAATTAAAGACTCATCTGGACAAGGCATAGATGTTTTCATGGGTTGCTATGGAATAGGTGTATCAAGAATAGTTGCTGCAGCCATTGAACAAAATCACGATGATAGAGGAATAATATGGCCCTATGCAATCGCTCCCTTTCACGTAAATGTAATCTGTCTCGATCCTAAAAAGGATGAAGTACTAAAGGAGTGTGAAAGTGTTTATCAGATACTTAAAGATGCAGGTCATGATGTTCTTTTAGACGATAGAGACATGCGCGCTGGTCAAAAATTTACCGATAATGAAATATTAGGAATCCCATACTCTATTGTCATCGGACCAAAGAATTTTTCAAATAACAATTTTGAATTTGTAATTAGAAATACAAATGAAAAATTAAATTTAAATATTGATGAAATAAAACAAAGAATGGAGGAAGAAAAATGATTAGATTTTTTACATCAATTGGCGGTTTTTTATTAGGGGCACTTTTGTTTGCTTTTTTACTGACAATTTCATTCAATCCAAATTTTTTTGCAAAAGCAATGCTTAAAGATTTTGCAAAAACTATTGCTCAACCAGCTACTAATAGTCTTGATAAATTTCTTGATGAGTCGGTCTTGGAGCCTATTCTCGAGAGCCCACAAACTTTAACTAGCTTAGGACTTCATCAACTAGACTTCCTTACAAATCATAATGAAAAATTAGATGACTATTCAGTTGAAAAATCTGAATCGGATCATGAAAAATTTCTTATCTATTATGAAAAATTAAATAATTTTGATGAAACAAAGTTACCTAACTCTGCAAAACTTAACTTAGAAGTTGCAAAATTTGCAGCAAATATTGAAAAAAGAGGCTTTGAAAATTTTAGGTATTATATGGGTCCTTTTATCCAATTTTACGGAACACATTTAAGTTTCGTGAATTTTATGACAGATACTCATAAATTGGTCTCTGAAAAAGATGCTGAAGATTATATAAAACGTATATCTGAAATTCCAAAAGCAATTGAGCAGCTGATGATATTTGAGAAAAGGAGAGCTGAGGCTGGTATCTACTCCCCTAAGTTTGTGTATGAAAAGACTTTGTTGCAGCTAACTTCTCTTATTGAAACTCCAACTGACCAACACCCTTTATTTGTAAGTTTTAAAGATGCATCAGAATCGATGAATTTAGATAATGATAAAGAGGAATACATGTTGCTCAATCTCAAAGATAATATTGAAAAATTTAAATCTTCATACGCAAGATTAAAAATTCTTGTAGAAGAAAATTCTAAAAATGCTAGACAATTTGATGGCGTATGGAGCTTGCCTAATGGTGATGATTACTATAAACATCGCTTACAAATCTTTACTACAACAGATCTGACTGCTGATGAAATTCATAATTTAGGTTTGCAGATGGTTGATGAGATTCAATCAGAAATTAAAAGGATATTATCAGAGGAAGGTTATGATACAAATCGGCCATTAGCTGACCTTTTTGTTGAATTGAATAATGATCCTCGATTCTTGTTTGAGGACTCAGATAAAGGCAGAGAAGCAATTCTCGAAGAGTATAGAAGAATAAATGAAGAAACTTATACGATGCTTCCAGATTATTTTAACGAGTTACCCGAAGCAAAAGTCGTAGTTAAAAGGGTTCCAATTTTTTCTGAAAAAAGTGCTGCGGGAGGGTATTATCAAGGGTCATCATTAGATGGTTCCAGACCAGCTGCATGGTATGCCAATCTATATGATATTAATGCAACACAGACTTTCAAAATGCCTGCACTTTCTTTTCACGAAGCTGTCCCTGGCCATCACTTACAGATAGCTTTGAATCAAGAGAATCAAAATCAAACTCTTTGGAACAAATTTGGATATAGAACTTCAGCTTTTTCAGAAGGATGGGCATTATATGCTGAGAGATTGGCAGTAGAGGCTGGTTTGATTAAGGATCCTTATGAAATGATTGGTTCACTACAATCAGAACTATTTAGAGCAGCAAGATTAGTTGTTGATACAGGCCTTCATTCAAAAGAATGGACTAGAGAAGAAGCTATTGTTTATATGATGGATAATGCTGGTGAGGTTAGAAGTGAATCTGAATCAGAGATTGAAAGATATATTGTCTGGCCTGCTCAAGCTACTTCTTACATGATTGGCAGAATTAAGATTATGGAATTAAGAGAAAGAGCTAAAGCAGAATTAGGAAATAGATTCGATATTAAAGATTTTCATTCAGTTGTTCTAATGAATGGAATCTTGCCTCTAACAGTATTAGAGGCTCTCGTTGACCAGTACATTCAAGAAAATAGTTAATTTGCCAGAACAGAAGCTTCGATTTCTTCAAGAATTTTTGGGTTTTCCTTTAAGAACTCTGAAGTTTTGGCAATACCTTGGCCAATTTTATCGCCTTTATAACTGTACCAAGCTCCTGCTTTTTCTATAATTCCTTTTTTCACAGCAAACTCAATTATTTCAGCATTTTTGTTAATACCTTTACCATAAAGAATCTGAAATTCTACGACTTTGAATGGAGGTGCCATCTTATTTTTGACGACTTTTACCCTTGTTTCATTCCCTACTACTTCATCTCCATCTTTTATTGCTCCGATTCGTCTTATGTCCAATCTTACACTTGAGTAAAATTTAAGTGCATTACCACCTGTAGTAGTTTCTGGACTTCCAAACATTACGCCAATTTTCATTCTGATTTGATTAATAAAAATAACCATAGTATTTGATTTTTGAATACTTCCTGTAATTTTTCTTAGGGCCTGGGACATTAATCTTGCTTGAAGACCAACATGTGAATCACCCATATCACCCTCCAGCTCTGCTCTAGGAACTAATGCTGCTACACTATCAATAACAATTACATCTAAACTTCCACTTTTGACCAACATATCAGTCACCTCTAGTGCTTGTTCTCCTGTGTCAGGCTGAGATAAAAGTAGTTCATCAATGTCAACTCCAAGAGCCTTTGCATATTCAGGGTCTAATGCGTGTTCTGCATCAATAAAAGCAGCACTACCACCGGCTTTCTGACACTCTGCAATAATTTGAAGTGTTAATGTTGTTTTTCCAGAAGATTCTGGACCATATATCTCAACCACCCTTCCTTTTGGGAGACCACCTATTCCAAGAGCATTATCTAACCCAAAGGAACCGGTTGGGATAGAGGGAACTTCAACAGTTTCCCTGGTACCTAATTTCATAATTGTTCCTTTACCAAATTGGCTTTCAATTTGTTTTAGAGCTGTATCGAGCGATTGTTTTTTTGTATCTGCCATTTTTTTTCCTATGGTGTATATATATACAGTATTAGAGCATATATTTTTTCTATAGTCTAGACATTTATAAATTTTTTAACTTTTAATAATGAATTGCAGCCTTATTATAGAAGTACAATATTTCTATGGCATTTATAGTTACTGAATCATGCATTGAATGTAAACACACAGATTGCGTTGAAGTTTGTCCTGTCGATTGTTTTTATGAGGGGGAGAATTTTCTTGTTATCAATCCTGATGAGTGTATTGACTGTGGTTTATGTGAACCAGAGTGTCCAGTTAATGCTATTTTTCCTGAGGATGAACTACCACCTGATCAAATTGCTTTTATAGAAATAAACGACAGGCTTTCTCAAGAATGGCCAAATATTTCAGAAAAAAAAGAAGCGTTGCCAGAAGCTGAAAAGTTTGCTCAAAAAAAAGAAAAATTCAGTTTGCTCAAAGAAGTCTAAAATAAATGTGTCCAGACTGCGGGAATAGATCCCGATATTAATCCGGAGAAAAATACTTTAGTCTTACGCTCATTATTATTAATTCTCTTCATTATTTCAGCTGGTATTATCAATAAAGATAAGACCATCCCAATAATAAATGGCGCTAAAAACAATACGTCTATATCTTTAATAGCTGTGGTTATATTTCCGTATACTCCCAGAATTACGAGAACTAAGGAACCAGAAATGCCTGGTAGAAGAAATGCTGCAAAAGCTAAAATGCCCGCAAAAGGTAACAGGAATATATTATTAAAATCTAACTCCAATAAAGAAAAAGAAATTATAACTGCCATAACTAAACCAAGAATAAAATCAAAAAAGTATTTCAAAGAATCAAAAAAAGGTTGATCAAAAGCACAATTTTTAATTACCGCAATAAGCATCACTGCTGAAAGAAAAATTTTTAGCTCATAAAGAAAATTATTCCTTAAATAATCTACTGCAAAAGCAGATAGATATACTGAGATTGCCATACCTATAAGCAAGGGAATGATAAAACTGAAATTAATCTCCTGAGAAAAATACTTAAAATTGGGTTTCAGCTTAAATGGGCTAAACACATGTAAAAAAGTTACAAATTCTTTATAAACATTGAATAAACCTGCGATTGTTGCCCCGGAAACACCTGGTGTAATCTCAGCTATTCCCATGCAAAAACCTGCTAAGAATTTATGTGAAATGTTAGACATTAGGCAACTTGCCTTTCACTTTTTCAAGGTTAGTCATATCCCAAAAAAGTGGAGTTACAGATATATTTTTATTCATGATAGCTTCAAAATCTGTTCCAGTTAAGTCACCATCTGGATTTCCTGATTTTCCGATTTTATAACTTACTGTCTGATCATCTCCATCAAATTCAGGAGCTAATGGTACTCCTCTGTTGCCAAGGCGTGTAAATGTAAAGCCGTTGAGTTCATTGAAAGGTAAGTTTGGGATGTTTACATTGAAGACTAACCCAGTATGCCCATTTTCATCGTAATTATCTGAAACATAATTAAGCATAAGATCAGTTGCCAAGACTGCTGCTTCGAAATGCTCGAAAGATTTACCAGAAATTGAGGTTGCTATGGGAGGATATTTCAACTTCCTTCCTGTAAATGCTGCTCCCAAAGTTCCGGAGTGAATGACATCATCACCCATGTTAGCTCCTTTATTAATACCTGAAATAATGATGTCTGGGATGTCTTTCATTATTGCCATTAATCCCATGAAAACGCAATCTGCCGGAGTGCCATCAACTGCATAAATATCATTTTCTTGCTTTTCAATTTGAACTGAAGTTCTCAGAGTAATTGCTGCACCCTGCCCACTTTTATCCTTCTTTGGTGCAATTAAAGTAACATCGTGATTTTCTTGCAGCTTTTCAAATAATGCCCTTGTAATCTTCGACTCAATTCCGTCGTCATTTGTTAGTAAAATTTTCATTTATTTAATTTAGCCATTACAAAGCAAGCAGCTCCTTCACTTTTTCCAATGAAGCCCATCTTTTCAGAAGTCTTTGCTTTAAAACCTATATTTGACTCTTTTAGACCTGTTATCCTTTTTAAGCTAGTTATAATTTTTTCTCTAAAAGTATTTAATCTAGGCTCTTCCAATACTACGATTATATCAATCTGACTTAGTGAATACCCTTTTTCTTTAATCATTTCATTGGTTAATTTATATAAATATTCACCTTCACTATCTTTCCATTCCTCTGTATTTGGGAAATGTGTGCCTATATCACCAATACCAAGTGAACCAAGCATAGAGTCAATTAAGGCATGTAAAACAATATCACCATCGGAATGAGCATCAAATTTATATTGACAAGGGATTTTGCATCCACCAATCATTAGTCCATCTCCAGGGAGAAATCTATGGCTATCAAACCCATTTCCTATTTTTTCATTTAGTAAATCTTCCTGCACGGTAATCTTTATGTTTGACCTACTACCAGGAAGAAATCTTACTTTTCCTCCTATTTTTTCAATTGCTTCTGATTCGTCACCAGGATAAAACTTATCATTCAGACAAAAATTAATCGACTCCTTTAAAACATTTGAAAGGCAAATCTGAGGTGTTTGAGCTAAATAATATTTGTTTCTATCAACACTTTTTTTAATTGATAAAGTATCAGGATCAATTTTTTTTAATGCTTCATAAATTGGAATTCCATAGACAAGAGCATCATCTTTTTCTTCATCAAAATTTACAATAAGATTTTTAATCATCTCAGTCTGAATAAATGGCCTGACTGCATCGTGCACAATTACCATACTGTTTTCTTTGATGGTTTTTAGAGCATTTAAAACAGATTCAGCTCTAGTGTCGCCTCCCGACACAATCTGAATTTTTTCATTTTTTGCAATGTCTAAATTTGAGAAAATTTTATCTTGTTCTCCAAGAGGAATAATTAACTTTATAATCTCATCAATATTTAGGAAATGATTAATTGTTTTTTCAATAATCAACTCTTCATTTATGTTGAAATATTGTTTTGGAATTGCTGCGTTAAATCTTGTTCCAGACCCTGCAGATGGAATTATTGCATAAACTTTTTTAATCTGGTTCTTCATCTATGTATTCTTCACCTTCCCTTATTAGCCCTAAATTTTCCCTAGCTATATGCTCTACATATTCTTCATTATTTTTGAGCAATCTAATTTCATCTTTGAGCATCTCATTTTTCTCTGAAATATTTATTAGTTCATCTTCCTTTTTTTCAATTAATGTTTCTAATTTTTTGTTTTCTTGGAGGCTAAATTGACCAAATAAAATGTCTCTTAATAAGCTTGCTAAAATAATAATGAATAATATCAATGCTAAAAATCTAAAAATCTTTTTGACGGCACTCATGGGTATAACTCGTCTTCAATAAGAAGTAGACGATTATATTTAGCAGTTCTATCCGATCTAGCAGGTGCACCAGTTTTTATTTGACCAGCATCTACAGCCACAGCTAGGTCGGCAATAAAACTATCCTCAGTCTCTCCAGACCTGTGGGATATTATGGTCTTATAGCCATTTTTTTTTGCAAGACAAATTGTTTGTAACGTTTCTGATAACGTGCCCACTTGATTAAGTTTTATTAAAATAGAGTTAGCAACTTTGTTTTTTATTCCCTTTTTAAGAAGCTTTTCTTTAGTAACAAATATATCATCTCCTACTATCTGAAAATCATTGTTGTTTGTAAAAGTTTTCCATGCATCCCAGTCCGTCTCATCAAACGGATCTTCAACTGACTTAATTTCATATTTATTAATTAGCGATTCTAAGTAATAAATCATTTGCTCAGACGAAAAGTTTTTATTTTCTCCTATCAATCTATAGGAATTTTCAGTGAAAAGTTCAGATGCTGCGCAATCTAGTGCAATTGAAATATCATCTAGATAAGTTAAGCCTGCTCGTTCTATTGATTCAATAATTAAATCTAGAACTTCCTCAGATTTTTTCAAACTTGGGGCAAAGCCCCCTTCATCTCCTACAGATACGCTGAGCCCTTTCTCTTTTAAAAGATTTTTTAGATGATTATAGACTTCCACAGATTTCATTAACCCATCTTTGAAATTAAATTTTTTTGATGGAATGATCATAAACTCTTGAATGTCAACGCTATTGTTTGCGTGACACCCACCATTCATTATATTGAGCATAGGAACTGGAATTGACATAGCAGAATCTTTATTTGTCATCCCTTTATACATAATATTTAAATATTCGTATAAAGAAGTGTTCATTGACTTTGATGCTGCTCTTGCACAAGCCAGGGAAACAGATAAGATTGCATTTGCTCCAAGTTTGGATTTATTTTCTGTGGCATCAAATTCAATAAGTTTGTTATCTATTTCGAGTTGATCCTCTGGAGAAACCTCTCTTAAAATTTTCAATGTTTCCTCAGAGTTTTTCACCGCACCTTGAACTCCTAAACCACCATATCTTTGTTTATCCCCGTCCCTCAATTCATATGCCTCAAGCTGGCCTGTAGATGCTCCACTCGGAACCATTGCTTGGCCAATACTGCCATCGTCAAGATATACACTTGTACATAACGTTGGTCTAGCTCTTGAGTCTAAGACTTCAATTGATTTAATTCTTGATATTTTCATTAGTTACTTTTCACAAATTCATCTAAAGAAATAATTTTTTCCATGAATATGTCTAAGTCAGCTAATTTCAGTGCACATGGACCATCACATTTTGCTTGGCTTGGATCAGGATGAGTTTCAAGAAAAATACCCGCTATATTTTGAGAAATACCAGCTTTAGCTAGCTCAAGAACATATTGGCCTCGACCCCCAGTGCTTTTTTCTAACAATCCTGGTTGTTGTAAGGAATGAGTGACATCAAAAAATACAGGATTACCTTGCTCTTTTAAAATTTGAAAATTTAAGGTATCCACAACTAAATTGTTGTAACCGAAAATATTTCCTCTTTCACAAAGTATTACATCATTGTTTCCAGCCGTACTACATTTCTTTACAGCATGAAACATTTCTTTCGCTGAGGAGAATTGAGGTTTTTTAATGTTGAGAACTTTTTTTGTTTTTGCTGCTGCAACAATTAAATCAGTTTGTCTGCACAAAAATGCAGGAATCTGTAGCACTTCACAAACTTCAGCAACTGGTGTAGCCTGATTTGGTTCATGAATATCAGTAATTACAGATAAATCAAACTCATTTTTTACTTTCTCTAAGCTTTTAAGGCCTTCATCTAATCCTGGGCCTCTAAAAGAATCTAATGAAGACCTATTTGCTTTATCAAATGAAGCTTTGAAGACGTAATTAAAATCTAATTTTTCAGATAATATTTTAAATTTCTCTGCTACTGAGAGTAGCAAATCATCAGACTCAATGACATTAACACCTCCAAAAACTGTCAATTTAGTTTCATTAGATACTTCTCTTCCATTTATTTTCATTTTTTGCTCCTTTTTACCTCTGCAGCTTTAATAAAATCATTAAAAAGAGGGTGGCCTTTTTTTGGCTTTGATGTAAATTCAGGATGAAATTGGCATGCAACAAACCATGGATGATTTTCAAGCTCTATCATTTCAACAAGGTCATGCATTTCTGATCTTGCTGATACAATAAGACCATGTTTTTCTAAGTCTGGAAGATAACTTGGATTCACTTCATACCTATGTCTATGTCTTTCAAAAATTGAACTTTTTTTGTATAGCCTTTTTGCTAAGGTTCCATTTTTTAGGAAAGCTACTTGAGCTCCAAGCCTCATAGTTCCACCTTTATCTGATTTATGATTTCTTTTCTCAATAGTTCCATCCTCATTTTTCCATTCTGTTACTAGAGAGATAACCTTATTTTTAACTCCTTTTTTGAATTCCGTACTATTAGCATCTTTTAGTTTTAACAAGTTTCTTGTCATCTCTATGATTGCAATTTGTAAGCCTAAACAAATCCCAAAATAAGGAGTATTTGATTCTCTTGCATATTTTGCAGCCAAAACCATACCTTCTATTCCTCTATCTCCAAACCCTCCTGGAACTAAAATTGCATCTGAATTTTTTAGAGTTTTTTTGTAGTTTTTTGTATCAAGTTTTTCAGAGTTAATAAAATTGATTGTTACTTTTGTATCATTATGTATTCCGGCATGATCTAAAGACTCAATTAAGGAAAAATATGCATCTTTTAAATCCACATATTTTCCAACAAAAGAAATATTTACTTCTTTAGTTGGTTGAAGCTTTCTCTTGACAACTTTTTTCCATTCTTTCAGGTTGGGAGGAGTATTTTCTAGCTGTAATTTGTCAGTGAGTATTTCGTCTAAACCTTCTTTTGCTAGAAAAACAGGTACCTCATAGATAGTCTTCATATTAGGCAGTGATATGACTGTTCCTTTTGGCATCGAGCAGAATAAACCAATTTTATCTTTGCTCTCCGATGTTAGTTCAAATTCAGACCTACAAATAAGAATATCTGGCTGAACACCAAGACTTCTAAATTCTTTTACAGAGTGTTGTGTAGGTTTTGTTTTTAATTCTCCTGCATTGGAAAGATATGGAACAAGTGTCAAGTGAAGGTACGCTGTCTGATAATTCTTTAATTCAAGGCCTAACTGTCGTATTGCCTCAATAAATGATTGACTTTCAATGTCACCAACTGTTCCCCCAATCTCAATTATTGCAATATCACAATCTTTTGATGCTTCAATTATTCTTCTTTTAATTTCATCGGTAATATGTGGGATGATTTGAACGGTTTTACCTAGATAATCACCTTTTCTTTCTTTCTTTAATACTGAGTAATAAATTTTTCCTGCAGTAAAATTATTTTTTTTGGTACAGGTATTGTTAATAAATCTCTCGTAATGGCCAAGATCTAAATCCGTCTCAGTACCATCTTCAAGAACAAATACCTCTCCATGTTGAAAAGGGCTCATAGTACCTGGATCAACATTAAAATAAGGGTCAAGTTTTATTACTGAGACTTTGTATCCTTTTGATTCAAGAATTGAACCTATTGAGGCTGAAGTGATTCCTTTCCCTAGAGATGAAACAACACCTCCTGTGACAAAAATATATCTAGTGTCTTTGAGCAAAATAAAATCCTTAAGCTATTCTAAATAATTTTTATCAACTCTACCCGAGATATTTGTTAATAAACGATATGAAATGTTCTTAAATTCAGATGAAAAACTTGTTAAGTCTGTATTAAATCCCCAAAGCTCTACCCAATCTCCAATTTTAATTGATTCATCACGATCAAGATCTATTGTTATTGCATCCATATTTATTCTTCCTGCTGTTTTAAATACCTTGCCATTTATACGAACATCTATTGGATCAGAAAAGTATGGAAATCCGTCTGCATAGCCAATGCCTATAACTGCTATTTTTGTATCATGTACTGATGTCCATGACATATCATAGCCAACACTATCTCCTTTCCTTATATCCTTGATCGAAATGATTTTTGATCTCAGTTTAGTGGTAGGTTTAATGCCAAGTTCGAGATATTTGCCTCCATACAATCCAATGCCAGGTCTCACGATATCGAAATGTGCTTCTGGAAAATTAAAAACAGCCCCTGTATTGCAAAGACTTTTTCTTTCAGGCATATTTTTTGTAATTTTTTTAAAAACTTCTATTTGTTTTTTATTCATAGCATTATTCTTCTGGCTTGAACAAGCTAAGTGTGACATTAGAATTACTTCGGCAAATCTCTCCTTATTCATTGTCTTATAAATATCAACAAAATCTTCCTCTTTTAGCCCAAACCTATTCATGCCTGTTTCTATCTTTAGCCAAATTCGCGAATTAGATAAATTATGTTGGTCAATCCCATCTAGCTGCCATCTTGAATGCACTACAAAATCAAGGTTCAAATCTTCAATATTAGAATAATCCTTAGTTTCATGTACGCCTTGGAGCAATAAGATAGGTTTATCTGTCAATTGTCTAAGTGCTCTTGCTTCATCAATGGTGATAACTGCAAAGGACTCAACATCCTTTGATAGTTCATGATATACCTCATTTATAGCTAAACCGTATGCGCCAGCCTTCACAACAGCTTGAATATCTGAGGATGTATATTTTTTTATGAGAGAAAGGTTGTCCTTAATGGACTTAAGGTTAATCTGCAGTTCTGTCTTGCGCATAATTATTCATTATTTCTGGAGCAAGATCACCAAATCTAGTAAGTTCGTCCCTAAATGACAGAAGGACTCTCTTTGTTGGACCGTTTCTATGCTTAACTAAATTTAGTTCAGCAACATTTTTCCATTCCTCATTTTTGTTATAAACAAAATCTCTGTATAACATGAAAATTAAGTCTGCATCTTGCTCAATGGCACCAGAATCTCTTAGATCTGACATCTGAGGTCTTTTATTTGGTCTCTGTTCAACTCCTCTATTTAGCTGAGAAAGAACAAGAACAGGGGCTTCAACTTCTTTTGCTAAGTATTTCAATGATCTTGAAATATCTGATAATTCATTGACCCTATTTTCATTTCGTCCTGGCATCTGCATCAACTGAATATAATCTATAACCACAAGATTTACACCTCCAGTATCTCTAAACTTTTTAGCTAACCTTCTGCACTTCGCTCTAATTTCAACTGGTGAAATATTAGGTTTGTCATCAACAAAAAGGTTTAACTCTTTCATTCTGGCTGACTGTTTTGCAATTTTTTCCCATTGTCTATCCGTTAAATTTGCAGATTTAACATTTGATTGTGAAATTCCAGCCATCGAAGCCATCATCCTGGAGGTTAATGACTGAGAGGACATCTCTAAACTAAAGACTGCAACACAACCGTCATCATTTTTTGCTACATTTTCAGCAATATTCATGGCAAGTGAAGTTTTTCCCATACTCGGTCTTCCTGCTATTACAATTAAATCCTCTTTTTGAAGACCTTGTGTTAGGCCATCAACAGCTTTAAATCCAGATGAAAGACCTATCAGTTCACCTTGTTTTTTTGCTAGCTCTCCTAACCTATCGAGAGTTTGCCCTACATATTCATCAATTTTTTTCAGCGAATCTGTTTTTGAACGGTTTTCTGAAAGTTCAAAAATTTTACTTTCGGCTTCATTTAGTAAATCATCACTAGTTTTGCCTTTCGGATCCTTAGCAAGCCTCATTAACTCATCTAAAACCTTTCGTAAATTTCTATCTATAGATTGATCTTTAACAGTATTGGCGTAACTATCAGCGTTTAATGCTGAGATTGGAATAGTTTGCAGTTCTTTTAGATAGTCTACTCCCCCGATCCTTTTTAAAGAATTTTTTCTATCTAAGAGCTTAGATACTGTAATGTGATCAATGGCTTTGTCTTGGTCTGCGAGTTCTTTAATACATTCATAGATTTCTTTATGAACATCAGATTCAAAGTCAACAGAACTTATTAAGGCGTCTACCTCAGGATATTTTTCTCTTGATAATAATAAGGCGCCTAAAACTGCTTGTTCTACTTCTATACTACTTGGCATTACGTTGCTTTTACTTCTATAGATATAGATTTAACTATTTCTGGATGAAGTTCAACGTTTACAGTGAATTCTCCGACCTCTTTTATTGGTCCGGTCAATAAAATAATTGATGATTTACGTACAAAATCACGGCCTTCAGCATGTAATGCATCTAAAATTTCTGAAACACCAACAGAACCAAACAAAGCACCACTTTCTTGAGCATTAGCTGATATTACTAATTTAAAGTCTTCAAGATGGAGTGCATTTGCTTCAGCTAAAGATAATTCATCTTTTGCTTTTTTAAGGTATTCTTCTTTTTTTTCTTCAAAATCGTTGATGTACTGATCTGTTGCTGGCAATGCTTTGTGATAAGGCAATAAAAAATTACGAGCAAAACCAGATTTTACATCTACAATATCGCCAATATTCCCTAAGTTTTTTATCTTAGTAACTAAGACTACTTTCATTTATCTTCTTCAATTTTATGTTTTTCTGTGAAAGGCAATAAGCCCAACAAACGTGCTTTTTTAATAGCCTTAGTAAGTTTTCTTTGTTCTTTCGCGTTCAGTCTAGTATATCTGGATGAGAGAATTTTCCCATTTTCTGAAATAAATCCTTTAAGAGTATTTGCATCTCTGTAATCAATATTTAATTTTTTTTCTTCAGTCATTATGAGGTAAGTTTTACAGTTAAGTGACGAAAAACATTTTGATCATATCTAAATTTTTCTTCTAATAAATTAAGTGTTTCTGGTTCAACGCTCACATCCAAATGGATGTAGTTAGCATAGTTCATATTATTAATTGGATATGCTAATTGTCTTTTTCCCAAAAGCTTTGTATCTATTAAGTCGCCTTTATTGTCAGAAATAAGTTTCTTTAGACTGCCTATAAAATCGTCAACTTCATCCATAGTATTTGGATTTAATAGAAGCATTAATTCATATTTCTGCATTACAATTCAGTTCTTATCCATTCAAGCACTCGGGCTATGATACCCTTGGATTGATTAAAGGTAAACTCTTTATCTTGTTCTAAAGCATAAAATTTTGTCATACCCAGAATTGCACTATTTTCTGGCTTTAATAGATTGTCAGATTTTTGCGGAAGATTATATTTTGGGGTGCCAATTTTAAAGTTAAGATTGGTTAATTTCTCTCCAAGCTTAACCATTCCTTCCATATTTGCTGAACCACCAGTAATTACTATTCCGGCAGGAATACAATTTAGAAGATTATTTTCTTCTAAATTGTTTATACAGTGTCTAAAGATTTTTGACATTGAGTTTTCGATTAATTCAGATAGGGCTTTTCGGGAAATTGATTTTTTTCCATTTTTCAGGGAAATTTTTAACATTTCATCATTTATATAATCGGAAAAAGCACATCCATACTTCTTTTTTATTACCTCGGCCTCGCTAGATTGAATTTCTAACGCAGAAGCAATTGTCTCGGTAATATAATCTCCTGAGTAAGGCAAAACTTTAGAAAAAGTAACTGATCCGTTCTGATAAACAGAAATGTCAGTAGTCCCTGCCCCAATATCTAGCAAACAAACACCTAGTTTTTTTTGATTTTCAGTTAAGACGCTATGAGCTACTCCTAATTGACTGTAGAAATATCTCCTTATTCCAATACCAGATGAGCCATCATCTATACATTTTTTTATATTATCTTTTGTATTTTTGGAGCAATGTATCAAATGAGATCTGGCTTCTAATTTGATTCCATTCATTCCAAGGGGATCACTTATATCTCCTTGACCATCTATCAAGTAACTATTTGGCATTGCATACAGTAAGGTTTTATCGTTAGGAATCTTCATCGTTGAAGACATATTCAATGCATTCTCAATATCTCTTGCAGAAACCTCTTTTTCAGATATTGCTGCTTGACCTATTGAATTTGTGCTTGAGACTTCTTCTCCTGAGATGGAGACAAGTACTTCTTTTATCTTTAAACCAGACTGTTTCTCAATATCTGTTAAACATTCTGAAATTGAACAAGCTGTAGCTGCGATATTTATTATTGAGCCTTTTTTAACTCCTGAAGTCTCAACACTTGAAAAAGCATTAATTGTAAAATTTGATAAATTATCAATCAATAGCCCGCTAACTTTAGAGGTGCCAAGGTCCAAAAAACATATCATTTAATTAATTTTTAATACATATCCCTGTTGGTATCTTAAGTCTAGATTGATTAGGTTTGAATTACTTTGCCTTAAATTATTGGTAATTTTTTTAAGTAATTTTAATCTTTCATCTATTTCGGTTTTACCTATTTTTACAATCGCCTTATCAGTGATAATTTTCCAGCCTGAAAGATTTGAATAATTAAGACTTTTTAGATTTTTAATATTTTTTTCAATAAATTTCGCTTGCTTTATTACCTCACCTCTTAAATTATCCTCTTCAATAAACAATATTGGCAGATTTAATTTTTGAGGCATAAAAAATTTTTTAAAATCCTCATCGTAATAAATATTATTTTTAATTTTGAAAATAGGTTCTTTTAGAGAAATTGTATATGTTATTTTTTGTTTAGTTTTAGTTTGAAAAAAATTTTTTACCCAATCTTTATTTTTAACATAAGTTTCAAAATACTTATCTTTGAAAAGACTCCTCTTTAAATCATTTTCACAAAATTCACAGTTCAGGGAGAGCAGTAGATTTACTTCAATTTTTTTTTGATTATTATTAGCAACCTTTACTACTGTAATCAGGGAAAAAACTAATATTATTAATAAAAAAATTTTATATTGAATCTTCAATTATATTTGTAATTAACTCCTGGTAATTTATTCCAGACAATTTAGCAGCAAGTGGGAATAAGCTTTTTTCTGTAAATCCTGGAACGGTATTTATTTCCAAAACTCCTAAATTTTCTCCATCATAGACAAAGTCTACTCTTCCCCATGTCTGGCAGCCGTGTTTATAAAAAGCTTTTAAAGCAATATTTTTTAATTCCTCTTTTATTTTTTTATCAACTACTTCAACTTTTTTTGTTCCCTTGCTTAAATACTTTGCCTCATAGTTATAAAACCCCTTATTATCCTCCGCGATTATTTCAAGTGGTTGAAGAGCCTCGCCTTTTAATATTCCAACAGTATACTCAGCAGAATTATAGGCCTTTTCAATTATTACATCTTTAGAGTATTTTCTTGCCTCTGCAATTGCTTCATTAAGATTTTTTTTATGATCAACCTTTGAGACACCAAAACTTGAGCCGTTATTGTTGGGTTTAACAAAAAAATTTTTTGTTTTTAAAAAGAATTCATCTTTTAGATCTAATTTTTGCTTTTTGGTAATAACTTTAAATTCTGGAGTGGGTATTTCATTTTCAACCATCAAGATTTTCGAGGAAATTTTATCCCAACATTTCTTTGTTGAGATTTCATCTGAACCTGTAAATCTAATATTATTTCTACTTAATAATTTTTGGGTGTTGCCATCTTCACCATCCTTACCGTGAACAGCAATGAATATTAAAGCTTCTTTATTTGTAACCTCAACATCAAATTCTTTAATGTTTTGCATTGTTGCAGAAAATTTTGTTTGATCAATATTTTTTATGATTCCTTGTGCACTTTGTTGAGATATCTCATTCTCAACAGAATCACCTCCGTATAAAATAATTACATCTCTCATTTGTATATTGCTTTTATGGAGTTTGATATGTCTACAATATTACCTGCACCTTGTGTAACTATAATTTCATTTCCCTTAATCTCAGATTCTAAAATTTTACATATTTCTTTTAGATTCTTTGCAAAGAAGGCATTTTTCTTTTTACCAATGAGAGCATTTACAAAGTCATATGAACTTATTTTTTGTAAATTTTGCTCTCCTGCTGAATAGATATCAAGAATTATTGACGTATCAACATCTCTTAAACACTCAATAAAATCTTCAAATAATAACGTAGAACGAGTGTATCTATGTGGTTGAAATATCATACAGATTTTTTTGTTTGGGCTAGTCGATCTTAATGCCTCAATTGTTGCTTTTAATTCAGTTGGATGATGCCCATAATCATCAATTAGAGTTGCTGATTTACCTTCAATATTTAAATTAGCTTTAAACTCTAACCTTCTTGAGACTCCACCAAATTTTTTAAAAGAATCTTTAATGACTTTTATATTTATTCCTGCCTTCTGAGCAACTATGAAAGCTGCTGTAGCGTTAAGTGCATTATGTTTTCCAGGCAGGGTTAATTCTAAAGATATTTCCTTGCCTGTAGAACTACGGACTATTTTAAATTTTTGAAGCATTGCATTTTGTTTCAGGTCTTTAATAAAATAATCAGCTTTTTTGTCAAATCCATAGGATATTTTTGGTCTGGATAATAATCTAAATACCTCTTTAGAATTATCGGAATCTATGCAAATTATTGCACATCCGAAAAAAGGTAGATTTTCAAGAAATTGTAGAAAAGTTGAATCCAATTTTTCAATACTATTCTCATAATAATCAAGGTGATCATTATCAATGTTTGTAACAACGCTAATTTCTGGATTTAGATGCAAAAAAGATGCATCACTTTCATCAGCCTCAACTATTAAAAATTCGCCTGTTCCTAAAATACTTTTGTTTTCTTGGCCTAAAATTTTACCGCCGATAATAAATGTGGGATCAAGCTTTGCTCTAACAAAAATATCTGCAATTAAGCTTGTAGTAGTAGTTTTTCCGTGAGAACCAGCTACCGCAATACTTTGAAACCCTCTCATTAAGCTCGATAACATTTCTGCTCTTGGTATTAAAGTAATATTTAGAGACTTAGCAGCTTTCATTTCAGGATTTGAAGCGTTTACTGCAGAGGAATATACAACTACATCTGAACTTCTTACATTCTTCTGATTATGGCCAATAAAAATTTTTGCGCCTAAAGAAGATAATCTAGAAGTATTTTTATTTTTAACAAGATCGCTACCACTTACACTAAAGCCTTGCTTAATAAGCATTTCTGCAATGCCAACCATTCCCACACCTCCAATACCAATGAAGTGTATTTTTCTGATATTACTTAATTTCATGAACTATTTTTTCTGCCGAATTCAAGTGTATACTTTTGCCCATTTTTTTACTTAATTCTTGAAAATTTTGTAAGCTGAATTCATAAATTTTTTGAGAAAAATCCTCAACTTCAAATTTTTTTTCGTTTAACACAATTCCCCCACCTTCATCGCATGCTAATTTAGCATTCTTCATTTGATGGTCATCTATTGAGTTTGACAATGGAATAAATACTGCTGGCAAACCCATGCTTTGCACTTCGGCAACAGTTGATGCGCCAGCTCTACAAATTATAAATTTTGATCTAGCCATTACTTCTGGCATATTTTCAATGAACTTTATGTATTCAATTTTTTCTGTTGATGTTTTTTTATCATGCTCACCAGTCTGAAATAGTATTTTTTCATTTAAATCTAAGTTATCTAATATTTCACTTAGTTGATTGTTAAAAAAAAGGGCTCCCTGACTGCCTCCTAGGACAAGAATATGTTCTTTTTTAGAGTGTGAAGCATAGCTTAGCGTATTAAACGCAGATCTTATTGGTTGGCCAAAATTATGTTCTTTTTTTTCGTTTAGAGGAAATGTTGTGAACAGTTTTTTTGCAAATAATAAACTTAATTTATTGGCTGAGCCTAAAATTGAATTTTGCTCATGTATGTAGATATCTTTAAACAGAATAATTGATGAAATTAAACCAATTACAGAAATATAATTACCCATTAGAAGAACATTCTGGGGCCTATATTTCAATAGCAGAAAAATTGAAATCAAAACACAATTCATGATACTAAAAGGCCATAATATTTTTTCAAAAAAATTTTTTCCCCTGAACCCTGAAATATTTAAATGTCTTACTTTAAAACCTGAATTTTTATAAATTTTTCTCTCTATCTCCCTATTTGAGGCAATAAAAATTACATTTTCTTTACCAAACTTTTCAGCTATAGATAATGCAGGATAAATGTGGCCTCCTGTTCCAGCTGCAAAAATTGCAATTTTCATTTTATTTTATTTCTGAACTCCCAACTTGCTCGTAAAGTGATAGCTAAAGCAATAAAATTCATGATAACACTACTTCTTCCATAACTAATGAATGGTAAGGTCAGACCTTTTGTTGGAATGACACCAAGGTTTACGAAAATATTTAGAGAAGTTTGAATAAAAAATAATAACGCGAATGATGTAATAATTAAGCTATTAAAAAAATAATTTTGATTTTTTGCATTTTCAGCTAGTTTAAATAGCCTCCACAAAATTACAAGATAACAAGATAACAAGATAAGAAAGCCAATTGCTCCAGTTTCTTCCAAATAAATTGAAAAAATAAAATCAGTGTGGGCTTCAGGAAGAAAAAAATATTTTTGTGTGCTCTCACCAATTCCAAGACCAAAAATACCACCTTGAACAGATGCAATAAGTGCATTTATAAGCTGATAGTCTGAGCCGGTCATATCATCCCAAGGATTTGCAAAAGATAAAACTCTATCCAGTCTTTCAGGATTAAAATAAATTGCAACAGTAAGAAATATAAAGAAAATTATAGTCAAAATAGCAAGCTGTGAGATCTTTGCGCCTCCAATGAAAAGAATACATATTGCTATTGAAAATAATATTGCAGTATTTCCATAATCAGGTTCAAGAAATAAAAGCAAGGCAATTAATGTTGTAACAGCTATTGGCTTGATGAAGCCCCTCCAACTAGTCTCAAGCTGCTCTTTTCTTCTTAAACAATAACTACATAAATACAAAGGAAGAAATATCTTAATAATTTCTGAGGGTTGAATATTTATTGGGCCAATGGCTAACCATCTTCGAGCTCCATTTATCTCTTGACCTAAGCCTGGGATCAAAACAAAGCCCAAAAGCATTGAACTTAATACAAGCAAAATAAGTCCATTTTCCTTATAAAAAGATATAGGAATAAAAAGAAATATTGAACATGCAACTAGTGATATTGATAAAGCAATTATTTGTCTTTCTAGGAAAAAGAATGGATTACCAAAGTCTGCATTTGCAATTACATTTGAAGATGAATAAATAAAAATAAGACTTATACCAGTAATAATTATGAATGGAACTAGTAAAGTTAAGTCGAATAAATTTTCTTTTCTATTAATCAAAATACGTTTCTTTTAAATTATTAAAATGTTGCCCTCTTTCGATAAAATTTGAATAATCATTGCCGCTTGGATTGCCAGGACTAAATAAAATATCTTTGTATTTGTCTTTTTTTAAAATATTAAAAATTTCACCTAGATTTTCAAAAGTTGAGATATTTTCATGTTTTAAAATGTTTAGCAATTCATTTCGATGCTTTCCATAAATAAAAACTCTTCTAGGGCCTTTTATACATAATTCTTTGCAATCTTCTTTATTTGGATTACCGCAAATAATTAAGTCTCCCTTAAAATTTAATTTATTTATAGCGTACAGAAGTGACGCTGAATTTGTAGATTTAGAATCATTAATAATTCCCGCTGAAATCTCTTGCAATCTAAATGGCAGAGTAGATAAATTTAGATCTGCAACATTCAATTTCGGCTCAATTCCTGATACAAAAGCTATTGCAAATTCTAGGTAATCATCTGTTGTGCAAAACATTGTTTTTCCTTTTTCAGAGCAGATTTTCAATTTTGTATTTTTATAATCCTCGTAGTTTCCATGATGATCAATATGGTCGTTTTGAATATTTGTAATAATTGAAAAATCGAAATGATTTTTTTTCATTTTCTCTAACTGAAAACTTGATGCTTCAATAACCGTATATTTATTTGTGTGATTTATATTATCTAAAAGTGGATTGCCAATATTTCCAAGTGCAACTGAAGAACTCACTTTATTCAAAATTTGATTAAGATAATTAACCAATGTGCTTTTACCATTTGTTCCAGTAACTCCAATTTTTATAGATTTATTGTTTTGAAAAAAAAGGTCTAAATCAGAAACATAATTCAGCTTCCCAATACTTATATTAGAAAAATATTTTTTTAATTGTATCCCAGGAGAAACATATAAATTCACGTAATCAGAAATACTTTCATCATTTAAACAATCTAATGTATTTTTTTTATTTTCTAATTTTGTCTTATCTTCATCAAAAATATCAAAAGGAATAGAATTTGTAGCGAGGAATTTTTCGAAAGATTTTCCAGTTACTCCATAGCCAATAATAAGTGATTTCATTATCTAATTTTTAAGAGAGATAGACCAACCAAAACAAATATAAAAGTTAAGATCCAAAATCTCACAATTATTTTTGGTTCTTTCCAGCCTAATAACTCAAAATGATGATGAATAGGAGCCATTTTAAAGATTCTTTTTTTTCTTATTTTGAAAGATGAAACTTGTAGAATTACACTCAAAGCCTCCATTATAAAAACCATCGACATTACGGCAAAGACTATTTCGTGTCTTACAATTATTGCTACGAGTGCAATAAATGCCCCCATTGAAAGTGAACCAACATCACCCATGAAAATTTGTGCAGGATAAGCATTGAACCACAAAAAACCAATTCCAGCTCCAATTAAAGCTCCACAAATAACTAATAATTCTCCTGTACCTTCTACGTAAGGTATATACAAATAATCGGAGACAATTGTATTTCCTGCAGACCAAGCAATTAAGCCAAGTGCTGAAGTAATAAGAATTACTGGAAGAATTGCCAAACCATCAAGACCATCAGTTAAATTTACTGCATTTGAACTTCCAACAATTATAAATATTGATACCGGTATAAATAATATTCCTATCGAAATTGAGACATCTTTAAAGAAAGGCACTATGTAATTCAGCTCTTTTGGTTCAAAAACATAAAAATAAAGAACTACGGAAATAATTAAAGAGAATAAAAATTGAAAAGAAATTTTAGTCCATGAAGAAATACCTTTTGAATTTTTTTCGGTTACTTTTTTGAAGTCATCAGCAAAACCTAATATTGCAAAGAGGAATAAGCATAATAGAGATACTGATAAGAACCTATTTGAAAAATCACCCCAAAGAATACTTGAAAATATCACACTTCCGATAATTAGTAGACCTCCCATTGTTGGAGTTCCGTCTTTTACTTTATGCGAGTCTGGCCCTCTATCCCCAATTGTTTGTTGAAATTGAAATGATCTTATTTTTTTAATAAAAAATTCTCCAAATAAAAGAACAATCAATAGGCCTGATAATGTGGATAAGAATGTTCTTGTGCTTAAATACGAAAAAAGGTTAAGAAATGGGCTTTTTTCTAAAAAAAAATTAAGAAGAAATTCAATCATTTATCAACAACTCAAGATAGGATTCCATTTTACTAGACCTGGAGCCTTTAAAATAGACTTTTTTCCCTCCCTTAAGCTGTTTTATCAGATAATTTTTTGGGAAATCTTGTTTATTTTCAAAAAAATTAATATTTTTGCAAGATATTTTTTTGATAGCTTCTTTAAAAATTTTTCCTGTTAAAAATATCTGAAAATCTGAAAGCTGTCTTAACAAATTTTCATGTTTTTTATTTTCATCTTCACCTAATTCCGCCATATCACCCAAAACTAAAATAGTATTACTTGAATCTTCTTCCATAGCAGTTGCTATGACAGTGTCTGGGTGAGCATTATAGGTTTGATCTATAATTTCACTGCCGTGCAATTTAATTATGTTGCCTCTTCCAGCAGAAGGTGTGAAAGTGATTTTTTTTAGATCTTTATCGATAGATAGTAAATTTAATATTCTTTGAATAATTTCTTTGTTCTTCTCTAAGATATTTTTATTTTTAATACCTCTTCCATCGACAAAATTATCTATATTCTTAAGACATTCTTTTAGTTTTAATTTTGTTTTGGATATATTTTCTATATTTTTAAATGTGCTTAGGTGGTTTGAAGCTATAGCTGTTAGGATAAAGACATCACAAGAAAGTTTTTTAGAAATTAAATCAAAATCCCCAACATTTCTTGCACCACATTCAACAACAAGATATTCAGTATCTTTTGGCATGCTCAGTATAGTAAAGGGTATACCAAATTCGTTATTTTCATTATCTTTGCTTGCATGACATTTATCTCCTAACAAGCTTTTCAACATATCTTTAAGAGTTGTTTTACCATAGCTCCCAGTAATAAAAATCACTTTAGCTTTACTTTCAATTAGTTTAAAAGAGCATATATCTAGCAAAGAGCTGTAAACATCATCAACTACAATCGAAGTACCAAAAATTTTTTGTTTAGTTATTACAGATGCGCCTTTTTGCAATACTTCTTCAATAAAAACTTCAGCATCATGATTATTTCCTTTTAATGGAATAAATAGATCACCCTCTCTGGCCATTTTTGAATCAAAAATAATTCTTTCAATTTTTGCATCAGTTTGAACATTCTCAAACCCAAGAATTTGAGATAATTCTTTTAAAGATTTATTTTCACTCATAATATGCACTTTTTTACCTCCTCATAATCAGAAAAATCTAAACATGCATCACCAATAATTTGTTTATTTTCATGACCCTTGCCAGCTATTAGAAGTATGTCTCCTTCGCTAAGCTCATTTATAGCATTTTTAATTGCACGAGATCTATCAAGCTCCATACAGATCTTATCCGACCCTTCTATTCCTTCCACTATCATATTTGATATTTGCTGAGGGTCCTCATTTCTTGGATTATCAGAAGTTATATAAATTTTCTCACAATATCTATCTGCGACTTCTCCCATTAGAGCCCTTTTACCTTTATCCCTTTCACCTCCAGCTCCGAAAACAATTATTAATTTATTTTTTTTCTTTTTAGATAGACATTTACATACAGATTCTAAAGCTTTGGGCGTATGAGCATAATCAATATACACATTCTCTTTTTCAGTTTTACTTAATCTGCCAAATGGCAATGACAGGTTCTGAACTTTAGCAAAAAAATCTTCGCAATCATCATTGATAAATTGATAATAAGGCAGAGTTAAAAATAAATTATATAGATTAAATTTAGATTCAATTTTAGAAGCAGCTTGAAATTTACCCCATGGTGTTTCTACTAAAAATTCAATATTTCCATCCTCAAAGGACTTTAGAACTTTAAAAAAGATATCTGATTTATTATCTCTAGACGAAATCTTAAATGTTTTCATTGAGCATATCTTTTTAAGTTGACTAGATATTATTTCATCGTCAAAATTTACAGCTACTGTCTTAACTTTTGCGTTGCTAACTAACTTAAACTTAGCATTAATATAATTCTGCAACGAGCCATGATAATCAAGATGATCTCTGGAAATATTTGTGAATATAGCATGATTAATCTTTAAGCCCTGCAATCTATTTTTATCAACTCCGATAGATGAAGCTTCAAAAATAATATTCTTAATGCCCGTTCGAAAACATTTTGACATAAGATTTCTGATGAAAACAGGCTCTTCTGTAGTGAGCTCGTTATTAAAAATTTTTTGCTCATTTATGAAAGTTCCTAAAGTGCCAGATGAAGCATGTTTAATGCCATTATTTTCCAAAATTTGGCTTAAAAAGCTGAGAGTTGTTGTTTTACCATTTGTTCCTGTAATAAAGAGATTATTGAAATATGAATGATCAATCTGAAAGTATTCATCTATCCATTTTAAATACGAACTATTAAGATCTTTTATTTTGGAAGCTTTTGGTAGATCTATATTTTCACTGCTATCTAGAAAGACATGTTTTGCAAGATCTGCTTGATCATTAGTCAAATATTTTGCTCCGCCTCTGAGAGATAAAAAAATATCATTTTTTCTTAAATATTTTGAATTTGTAACTAGGTTTTCATTTGAACTGAGATTTAAAAAAGGATTTTTCATAGGTATTTTAACCTCATCATAAATTTAGATAGCTTCCCTACAACAGGTGCGGACACATCTCCTCCAAAATATTTATTAGGATCAGGCTCATCAATTGAGACAATCATAATAAATTTTGGGTTGTTATAAGGAAAAATAGAAGCAAAACTTGAGATGTATTTTTCAGACGCATAACCAACACCTTCAATATACTTTTCCGATGTTCCTGTTTTCCCTGCTATTTCTATTCTCTCATTCTTAAGGTTTGATGCTGTACCATCTAAAACTGTCATTCTCAACGAGTCCAAAATAAATGAAGCAGTAGATTTACTAAGAACTCTCACTCTTTCAGATTTAATATCTGGTAAGATCCTTGGCTCTATCATTACCCCCTCATTAGCGAAAACGCTATAAGCTCTTGCTATTTGTAGTGAGTTAGAGGTCAAACTATATCCATAACCTAATGATGCTTTGTCAATATCATAGAGTTTAGGATTATCAATAATTTTTCCAGGAGAATTAGTTATCCATTGCATTTCTAGTTCTTTTCCAAAACCAAATTGACTAAGATTGTCTCGCATCTCAGCTGACGAAAATTTAATAGCAATCTTTGCTATTGCAACTTGAGATGATTTTGAAATAGTTTCTGAGGGATTGATTCTGCCAAAATTTTTGCCTCCTGCCTCACTTCTCTTAAAACCAGAAAGTGTAACAAAGCCAGGGTTTGTATTGATAACACTATCTTTTTGAATATGTCCAAGTTTAAGTGCTCCAGCAACAGTTACAGGTTTAATTAATGATCCAGGCTCAAAAAAATCGTGAACTACTTTATTTCTCTCAATTACTCGATCAGGGTTATTTGGGTTAAATGTTGGATAACTTACCATTGCCAGTATTTCTCCTGACTTAGCATTCATTATTAATGCAGAGCCCCCCTTAGCTTTTGAAGTTGAAATTGCTTCTTTCAACTCATTAAAAAGTTTAAATTGTAAGTTTGTATCTAATGTAAGAGATAAGCTCTCACTAGTTCCAAGGTTTATAAAATCCTCTAATTGACCATATAGTTTTTCACCTCTTCCGCTTTGCCTAAATGTTGATTTTCTTTCATCAATAACTAGGTCTTTATCCATTACTTTTTCTACACCTTCAAGACCTCCATCAGTCCCAGAGAAACCTATTACAGGACCATAAATACTACCGAATGGATAATACCTTTTGAATGTATCTTCCCTTATTGGCACGCAACTACATGCTTTTTGAATGTCGGACAGCATTGATTTTGAAATATTATTTTCTAAATAAATTCTTCTTTTAGTATTCAAAAAAATTTCTTGAGATTGTTTGAATAAGATATCTTTTGCAATATTTTTATCATTCTCATTTTTAAACAATAAAGTTGGCCGCATAATATCAGTTGCAAGCTCTATTCCATTTCTATCTAATATTTTTTTTCTAGGTTGCAGATTAATTTCAGAGGCAGTATTCCTAATTTCCGCGGCTTCAAGAAATCGATCTCGCTCTTGGTTTAGTTGGTAGTATCTGTAGCCAGGTATTGATAAAAGAATCAAAAAAATAAAGAAAAGAAATCTTAACTTACTCATCATCGATATCAGGATCGGTCATTCCAAGAGCTATAGCTTTATCATAAATATATGGTGATGATTTCAAGAGAGCTATTTCAACATTTAACTTTGAATTTTGATTTTGTAACTTAAAGATTTTGTCTTGCACATTATCAAGATGCATGAAGTTTCTTTTATATTCAAAAACAAGAAAGACCTTTAAGAAAGAAAGACCCAGAAAAGCTAAAAAAAATATTGCTAGCAAGTAATCTAAAATTTTCATAATTTTTCAATAATTCTCATTTTAGCGCTTCTAGCTCTTGGGTTCAGGGAAATTTCTTCAGGAGGAGGATAAATTATTTTACTTATCTTAAATTTATCAGGAACATCTTTATGTATCAAAGGGATATCTTTTTCATGAAAATTGATTTTTGGTTTAAATGTTTGTTTTGCAATCCTATCTTCAAGAGAATGAAATGTAATTATCACTAATTTACCTGATTTAATTAATTTTTCTTTAATTTTTTCTAGGCAAACTGAGAGATTTTCAATTTCTGAATTTACAGCCATCCTCAGGGCTTGAAATGACTTTGTTGCCGGATGTTTTTTTGTTTTGATTGCTTTAGCTGCTTTAATGATTTCTGCTAGTTCTAGAGTATTTTTAATTGAATTTTTTTCTCTATGTTTAATGATAAATTTTGCTATTTTTCTAGATTCCTTTTCCTCACCAAATTTCCAAAGAATTGTGGAAATCTCTTTTTCACTAAATTCTTCAATTATATCTTTGCATGTAAATTCCTGTTTTTGATTGAATCTCATATCCAACGGTCCTTTTGCTTGAAAACTAAATCCTCTTTCAGGATCATCAAGCTGTGGTGATGAAACCCCACAATCAAGCAAAACTCCTGTTAAAGAATTGTCTTTAATAAAATCGTCAATCTTTGAAAAATTTGTTTTGATGAATCTAAAATTTTGATGTTTAATATTCTCAGCAACTTCCACGGCTGAATCATCTAAATCAAATGAAACTAGTTGCCCTTTTGATGAAAGTCTCTCTAAGATTTTTTTTGTATGTCCTCCTCTTCCAAATGTACAATCCAGATACAAGCCATCTGTATCTGAAATTAGGTTATTTACAGATTCTTCCAGAAGTATTGGTGTATGTTTAATCCTCTAAACTCCGTATTACATCATTTATATCAATTAAGTTAAGTTTTTCAGGATCCACATACCCTTTTAATTCTTTTCTTACTGTATTCATATCTCGCACAGGTCTTATATAAGAATTTGAAAATTCATCTAGATTAAATCTTCTCAAGCCTGTTGCAATAATAGTTACTACTATTTCATCTCCAAATGATTCATCTATTGTAAGCCCTGGAATTGCCTCAACACCCTCTTGACTTATGCTTTGTGCTTGTCTCATGATCTCATTTATTTCTTGCATCTCCATTCCCGATGCTCCACAAATATTTACTAATAATCCTTTAGCATTTTTGACTTCTGCTTTATTAAAAAATGGATTATTCAAGGCATCATTGACAGCATCAATGGCACGATTTAATCCTTTTGCTTTGCCTATACACATAATTGCCATCCCTTTTTGAGACATAGCAGCCTGCACATCAGCAAAATCAACATTCATTGTCGCAGGGTTCAAAATTACGTTAGAAACACCTCTAACAGCATTTGTGATTACTTCATTCACTGCATTAAAGCCTTCATTAAACTGTGCATTTGCTGGGAAAACTTCAAAGATTTTTTCATTGTCTATCTCAATACATGAATCTACATTCTGCATTAATTTTGATATTCCAGCTCTAGCCTGTTCAGCTCTTTTTTCTTGTTCATATTTAAATGGTGTTGTAACAATAGCGACAGTAAGAATGCCTAATTCTTTTGCAACTTTTGCAATTACTGGAGAACCACCAGTACCTGTTCCTCCACCCATGCCTGCGATAATAAAAAGCATTTCGGTATGTTCCAATGCGTCTCTTATTTCTGGAATACTCAATTCTGTAGCGACTCTGCCTCTCTCAGGATCATTCCCAGCCCCTAGACCTTTAGTAAATTGCTCACCTAATTTAATTTTTTTTGCTTTGTGAATCTTTGTTAAGTCTTGCGAGTCAGTATTTGCACAAATAAATTCAACTCCTTGAATATCTGACTTGATCATGTGGTGAATACTATTACCTCCACCTCCACCTATACCAATAACAGTTATTTTTGCCTGTTCATAGTTTGAATCTAGAATTTGCCAAGTCATATTATGATTTTAAATGAGTGGAGTGAGTTGGTCTATAAGCCGGATTCTGTTATAGCCATCATTTATCTAGATGCTTTGTCACCAAAACATTCATGCTGCCTACCCTGATCTTACGCGAGCAACGTATTTAGATCTCTATTTGGCATTGCTTCAAGTGGGGTTTGCCATGCCCTAATTTTACTTAGGCGGTAAGCTCTTACCTTACCTTTTCACCCTTACCATAAAATGGCGGTTTGTTTTCTGTTGCACTAGCCGTAGACTCACGTCCCCCAGCAATTAACTGGCACTTTGCTCTTTGAAGTCCGGACTTTCCTCTTAT
>CENX01205559.1_pt1 | contig 35791 bp, 25 predicted proteins | sample 361321 | NCBI WGS metagenome assembly CENX01 (sample SAMEA2619678, study PRJEB7988) | marine metagenome | isolation source: saline water (ENVO:00002010), including | reverse complement strand
TCGGTGACGACCAGGCACGCTCTTGAATGACAGGCCGATGTTCAGCCACACAACAGCCTTCAAAACCGTCAGTAATCGTATCAGGTTTCGAACAATTTACCCCATTCGCGACACATTGGCGCTGACTCCAGCGGCAAGTCGGATTTTCTAACACTCGCGTGTAATAAAATGCCGGTTGCTCAGCCTGAAAGTCAGGGTCTTGCCAGACGCTGCATAAACTGGCCGAATGCTCGCCAGAAACCGTACAGGTATTCACATTAAGCGTTGCACCGTTATCAATAGAGCCAGCAATATCGTAAACCTGTTCTTGTTTTTTTCCTTCAGCATCGATCCAACCCTTCACCATTTGTATCCGTTGTAAACCCACGGCTGATGAGCGAGAACTGCCAGGATCTTGTAAAGCAGAGACAGCAAAAACAGGGCTTGATTCGGTTGCGGTTGGACTCACTAAAGTGCCTCCCATTGGTACGCCACCCTCATAACCGCGCTGAGCAAACACCTTGCTCTCACAAAGTTGAGAGCTGTAATCCCAGCCACCAAACAAACGGGTTTCAATACGCGGACCGCTAGTCGCATAAGTCTCGCCTCGTTGCATAGCATCGAATAAGGCATCACGAGAATTCTCTTCGGCCCAGATGACCGCTAAGCCCCCAGGGTTATATTTAAGGTAATCGGGTAATCCTGGGGGTATTTCCTTACCCGCAGGCACGCCGGCCCCACCGTGACCTAAGAAAACATTCTCTTCAACCGCACCAGGTGTTCCTAAGTGTGTATCGGAAGAGCCAATAAAGCCAAAGTGAAAGGGATTCATACCGCTTTTTTGCTGAGCAATTAAGCCCTCTTTTAAAACATCGCGAACGAAACCATCCCCTGCTTTAGTCGGTGCGCCACCAAAGAAACCACTAACCGGCAAAAATTCAAACGCACAAAGCTCATCGGAACCAAATTCCTTCGAATAAAAGCATTCAGAGGCACCCTTGTGTTGCATGATTTCTACAATAGGCTCGTATTTCTTACGTAACGCAAATTGATCTTCTGTCATCGCGACGGTGCCATCATTGTCAAGATTAAACATGAAGCCGCTGCTAATATTAGAGTTATGTGGAATAGTAAGCGCCTCGCAACCGCTATCTGTACTATCGCACTGTGACTCCAATGTTTGCCATAAATATTGGGCCGAACCGTCAACCCAAGACACCGGCAAACTGGGAACTTCCGCGTTGCGAAACACGACATTTCTATGCAAATTAGCGCCTGTTTTGGTCCCGCCAGTCCATTCGTAACCAATAAATGCGGTAAACTCACAACTGTCACTTTTATCATCGTGTTGCTCGGCGACCGTCTGCATCTCTAACCAAGGAGCACTGCCTGCCTGACGGCATAACTCCCCGTCGTCACCACAAAAACCAAGGCGAGTCTGCCTTACAGTGGCAGTCGCATTAAACAAATAAAACGCTGCGCGCGGTATATGACGATAAATTTTGCATTGCCATGAGCTATAGCCTTCTTGTCCAGGCGTGTTACAGATAAACGTTTCACCAAATAACTCAGCGTGGTCGGATACCATAGCGAAATCTAACGGCCGATCCAATTGCAACGATCGAAGCGCCTCCCCTTCTTGCCAAGGCTGTATACCAACGACTTCCCCTTTAGCAAAACGATAGGCTTGATCAGGGCTAGTACGAGTCGACTGGGTACTGGCATCTAATGAATACTTTGTATGAACATGAAGATCACCAAAAAAAGCCTTTTTTTCATGACTAAAATCTAAACAGGGCTGTCGATCCTGACTGTAATTTCGAGGGGGTGGCGCTTTAATTAACGACGTGAACGTCACTTTGGCATCAATCATTTTATCATTGATGGTATCAACCGCATGTTGCAAATGAGTCGAGGCTCGATCAGTTATCGACTCAGATTGTGCTGAGGCACCGATACTTGAGACTACAGCTATTGGAGACAAAGCTAAAAGCAAAACCAGTAGGCGAGCATTTAGTACTTTCATGTTCAATAATATATCCTTCATAGTGTTGAAGCTCTCCGCTGCGCAAGGCTTTCTAATAGAACGAAACTGACAAACCGCTGCCAACAATGATTGATACTGATCAGTCTGACAATTATTTAAAAATTCTTTTACATTCAGCGTATTGAATTAGAAGCTATTTCCTAGAGGATCACAATTGCAATCAGGTTATGCGTTCCGAACCCATAATCGATCGCTAAACACGCCCATAATTATCGACCTTAACAAGCCGTAAGCAAGTGAGAAAACCGAGGGCTGCGCGTTTGCGTATCATTATTGTAACGCAATGCACTAACCAAGCATCTTACATTATGCTATGGTAATCAATAACTTGTCTGGATTTTCAATATCATGTAATAGATCATGCACCGCAGTTTACAACACTACGCATGACATCCTAATAGCTGAGATGCCATGCACTCATTAAACACAACAAGCAATTTTACTAAGGGTACACTATGGCATTGTTTAGCCAGCTTTCAAAAAACCGTTTTTTCGCCCCCATTGCTGTTATTGTACTCGCGCTTGGCATATCGAGCCTTTTGGTCTCTTTCCAGCCAGAAATCGATAAAATTATCCCCACAAAAATACTGCCAACTATCGAGACAAAAAAGATAAAATTAACTCCTATCCGTCAATCAGTGATCGCATACGGCATAGTCAAACCGCACAAACAAATTGCACTTGCTAGCGAAATTGCCGGGCGTGTGATCTGGGTCAGTGAGAAACTCATCTCAGGGGGTAAATTTGATCAATTTGACCCGCTTATCCGTATTGAAAATACTGATTACAAATTACAACTGGATAAAGCCAGCGCAGAAAATACCCGCGCTCAAGTTGACCTTGGCATTTATGAAAATGACTATCAACGCCAACAAGGCCTGTTTAAAAAGAATCTCATTAGCAACAGTCAATTAGACGATGCTTTCAAAATGTATAAGCGCGCAGAAGCCACCCTTAGAATCACCCAAGCCAACCTTGAGCAAGCCAGCCTCAACTTCCAGCGCACTGAAATCACTGCACCCTTTTCAGGGCGTGTCCAACAAGAATCGATTGATGAAGGGGGGTACTTGACGGTCGGCGCATCGATCGCAACGCTTTATGCCGATGACATTGTAGAAGTGAGGCTGCCCATTTCAAATGACGATTTAGGCTTCTTAAATTGGCCACAGCAAATGCGCGGCACACTCAGCCCTGAAGAATCTATTGCAGTCAGTATCAACAGCACCTATGGCGGCATTGATTACCAATGGCAAGGACAATTAGAAAGAATAGAATCTGAAGTAGACCCCAAAACGCGATTATTTCATGCTGTCGCGGTGGTCAAAAACCCTGAGTTTGGCGGACAGCCACCCTTGACAGTTGGTCTGTTCGTAACCGCCGAGATTGCTGGTCGCTCCTATGACCAAGCAGTACTGATACCCAGAAGCGCCGTCATCGATAATCGTGTATTAATCGTTACTAAAGACAACCGCTTAATCTATCGTGACATAGATATCATTCGCGTTAATAATGACTCGGTCCTTATAGGTCGGGGGCTCAATAATGATGAACTTATCTGCGTCACCCCACCGTCTATTATCTTTGAAGGCATGGAAGTCAACCCCTCTCCTCAACAGACATTGGATAGCGTGAAGTGAAAAACTTTCTCACATGGTTTATTGACAATCGAGTCGCAACCAACTTATTAATGTGGTTTCTCATTTTAGGCGGCTTGATTGCCTTACCTCAACTGCATCGAGAAGAGTTTCCAAATATTGACGTTGACCTGATCAGCGTCCTAATACCCTATCCAGGCGCTTCTCCCGAAGAGGTTGAGCAAACCGTATGCTCTCGTGTTGAAGAGAATATCAATGGTACGCCTGGAATAAAGAAAATTACCAGCTTAGCGGCAGAAAACAGCTGCAATGTTCAAATTGAACTACTTAAAGGGGAAGATAAAAACCAAAAACTAAATGAAATAAAAAGCAAAGTAGACAGTATCGATACTTTTCCTAATGAAGCAGAAAAGCCTGTGATTCAATTAGTCACATTGCTAACTAACGTGTTACAAATATTTGTTTATGGTGATACTGACCCGATGTCATTAAAACGCCTAACTGAGAAAATGCGATTAGATTTAATTGATCTCCCTGAAGTCTCGCAAGTTTTCATCCATTACGCTAAAGACTATGAAATCAGTGTTGAGATAACCGAAAACACCCTGCGCCGCTACGGTCTTAACTTGCGCGACATTGCCCAACGAATCGGTCAGAACTCTATCGATCTGCCCGCAGGTTCAGTCGATACAGTTGACGGTCAAATTTTAATTCGAACGGTCAATCAGGCCAGAGACGTTCGAAGCCTAGAAGACATCATTATTATCAGCGGTGGTGAGACTACCGAGCTTCGACTAGGCGATATTGCTCACATAAAGGATGGCTTTGTCAGCAGCGATGTTAATGCGCTTTTCAACGGCAAACCAGCTCTAATGATTAGTGTAAAAAGGATTGGCAATGAAGATGTTATTAATGTCGCGAGCAGTGTTAAAGACTATCTTGAACAAGTCAAATATCGATTGCCTAGCGGGGTGGGCCTCGAGCTATGGGCCGACGAGTCTCAAGATCTTGTCGATAGACTAGACGCACTCGGTACAAATGGCTTAGGTGGTTTAGTACTTGTACTGATCATACTTGCTCTATTTCTAAGGCCTAGGCTGGCATTTTGGGTTGCAATTAGCCTGCCAATTACTCTGCTGGGCACACTGATCACCTTTCCTTTTGTCGGCGTAACGATCAGCACGATTTCAGTCGTTGGCACGCTATTGATTTTAGGCATATTAGTCGATGCGGGGGTCGTGGTTGCTGAGAGAATTTATACTAATGCCGAGAATGGTCAAAGCCCAAGAGAAGCTGCAATAAATGGTGTTAATGATGTTGCAACGCCCGTCATTTTTGGTGTGCTCACCTCGATAGCTGCCTTTACACCCTTGATTGCTCTTAAGAGCGGTCTAGGTTCATTCTTTTCTTTTATTGGCGTGACCGCCGTATTGGCTCTAATTTTTAGCTTAATTACCTCGCAATTAATTTTACCGATGCAACTGTCAAAAAAAGTGCTATTTAATCCTGATAAACCCAACAAATTAGGCAACGGCAATCGATTTCTTCGATTGCAAGACAAACTGACACGGTCACTACTTAGCTTCGCCAACCAGTATTACCAACCCAGCCTAAAATGGTGTCTAAATCGTCGATATCTAGTGACTGCTTCTGGTTTAGCCTGCCTGATTTTAACCATGGCACTATTAATTAGCGGTCGAATTATCTTTCAATTTTTTCCCGCTGTTGATGGTGAACGATTATTTGCCAGCGTCTCAATGCCGATTGGTACTAGCGTTGAAGACACGCAAAAAGTTGCCCAGCAACTGGTTCAAAGCGGTCGTCTACTTGAACAAGAATTGAAGAACCAGGGTTCTGATATTCGTATCACCGACACGATGGTATCTGCGGGTATACAGCTCGGCCGCTCAAGTATCGGAGATGCTGACCCCAGTGGCGGTCACCAAGCCGAAGTTGCACTACAAATTGATTTGCCGCCAAATCACGAAGGTCTGACACCCAATGATTTGGTTAAACGTTGGCGTAATCTAAGCGGCAATATACCTAAAGTAGACAACCTAACATTCACTGCAGAGGTATTCTCATCAGGTAAAGCGATTGAAATTGAATTACGTGGGAGAAATATCATCGCGCTTGAAAAAGCGGCTTCAGATCTTAGCGGAGAATTAAAAGCTTACCCTGGCGTTATGGATATTGTCGATTCATTTGAAGGCGGCAAACGTGAACTTAAACTCACAATTAAGGACAGCGCTCGCTCCCTTAACCTGACTGCTCAAGACCTTGCCACCCAAGTCAGGCAAGCGTTCTATGGTGAAGAGGTACAGCGACTACAACGTGGTCGTGAAGATCTAAAAATCATGGTTCGCTACCCCAAGTCCGAAAGACGATCGTTAAACAACATTGAACAAATGCAAATTAGAACCAGTGAAGGCAATGAAATTCCATTCTCGGCGGTTGCTGATGCGTCGATGGGGCGAGGCACTGCTAATATTAAGCGTATTAATGGGCTAAGAGTGATTAGTGTCACAGCAGATGTTGATCGAAACATTATTACCCCTGAGGAGGTACTGGGTGATCTCGAAAGCCGTATCATGCCAGCGCTCGCTAAGCGATATGACATTGCTACCAATCTGGCGGGCGAGGCAGAAGAAAAACAAGAGGCGGCAAGTAGCCTCTTAATTACAGCCAGTATCGCGATGTTCGCCATTTATACCTTATTAGCGATCCCATTAAAATCTTATCTGCAACCCTTGATTGTCATGAGCGTCATCCCCTTTGGTGCCTGCGGGGCGGTGATCGGCCATATTATTATGGGACAAGACTTAATGTTTTTCTCTCTGCTTGGTATCATGGCATTATCTGGTGTTGCCGTTAATGCCAGTTTAATTATGGTCGATTTTTATAACCGCGAGAAAAGCCGTCTCAAAAAACCTTACAGTGCTCTTGTAAGCGCTGCAATGTCACGGTTTAGGCCGCTAGTACTAACCTCGGCCACAACCTTTGTTGGTCTAATTCCATTATTAATTAATGAGTCAATTTCAACGATGATGTTTACCCCAATTGCCATTTCTCTTGCCTTTGGCGTACTGACCTCATCATTCATTGCACTGCTAGTCGTGCCTTGTTTTTGCCTGATACTAGAGGATATAATCGGTTGGCTCAGGGAAGGCAAGACCCCCTCTGAGCAAAACCTCTAAATCACTTCGCTTTTAGCCTTCTAATTTATCTGCTAAGGCGTCTAGCATCATCGTGTAACTGCCTTCGATCATTGACTTTGCATCCGCTTCGGGCACATCACCCTGATCAAAGCTGCAGTACCAGTTGACGGTTGCTGAGCCAGCATCACCTGTAACTGAAACAGTTGCATTGTAGTCATCAAAAGGAATAACAGCATTCTTAGGTATGGTATAGCTAAAGGTCTTAGCTGAAATATCTTTCGCAGTGAGTGTCTCATCAATCGGCGAATCGAGACCGGGCATATGCAATCTTCTTGTCATCCCAACGCCTTCACCAATCACTTCAACATTATCAGCGCCGGGAATCCATGATAAATTACCGTAGTCATCCAATACTGCCCAGACAGTATCGACACTTGCGCTTATGTTACGAATAACTGTAAGTTCTACCATGCTTTAGCTCCTAAGTAATCCATGACATCCGAATGGATATCTTGCTCTAAAGATATTCTTTATCAAGCCAACTGCCAATGGTATTTGGGTTCACTAAGTGAGAAGCATAGTAAGTATGTAGACATCGAATGCGAGTAAAGTTTGCTATGCCGCCAATACCTCGCCGCTGTAAAGGGTCAAAGTAATCATGATCGATTAAACGTTGCTTAATCGCTTTCGACATGTGACTTTCGCGCCGTAAAATAAACTGTTGATGATCGTGAATCATTGCACTCTGCAATGATTCGTCCGCATCGATCATTTGTTGCATACGAGTGATAAGCCCTCCGGCCTCTAACTGATCAATACGATAATTCAACTGCTTATCAACCAGCCAGTACATAGTTGGGAATGGTTTATCATCGACTAAGCTTGCCACTCGTATTACCGAGGGCGCACCAAGATAATCAACCACTTCAACGGCTTCAAGGCCTCTTGGTTCACGTCTAAGCAAGGTTTTTATTTGTGCAACTACTGCAGGCGCAATAGCTTGGGAACCTTTTTTTTCTAGGATGATTCCCGAGATATCTACTGAATTGCTCACAGCGCTTTACACCTATTACTATCTGCATTCATAAAAAAACCTGGACTCGCCAGGTTTTTTATATTTGGCCATATAAACCAATGGCTCAACAAGATTAAAGCTGAGCCTCTAAGGCCGGTAAAGCTTCAAATAAATCAGCAACCAGGCCATAGTCAGCCACTTGAAATATCGGCGCATCCTCATCTTTATTAATCGCAACGATAATTTTACTGTCTTTCATACCCGCCAAATGTTGTATCGCTCCAGAAATGCCAACCGCAATATAAAGGTCAGGCGCAACAATTTTACCCGTTTGTCCAACCTGCATATCATTCGGCACAAAGCCAGCATCGACGGCAGCCCGCGAAGCACCCATTGCTGCATTCAGCTTATCAGCAACGGCTTCAATCAATTTAAAGTTATCGCCGTTTTGCATCCCTCTGCCACCAGAGACGACAATATTAGCTGCTGTCAATTCTGGTCGATCTGATACCGCGAGCTCCTCACTGACAAAAGAAGATACGCCCGCATCCGTCACTTGGTCTACTGAAACCACTTCTGCACTACCGCCGCTGGTCTCTACAGCATCAAATGCCGTTGCGCGAACGGTGATAACTTTCTTAATATCACCTGATTGAACCGTAGCAATAACATTCCCTGCATAAATAGGTCGCTTAAATGTATCAGGCGACTCAACGCTAATGATTTCAGAAATCATTTGCGTATCTAGTAAAGCGGCTACTCGAGGTAATATATTTTTACCGTTACCGGTTGCTGGAGCTAAAACCACATCATAATCGGCAGCAAGTTCAGTCGCCAAGGCCGCTACATTTTCTGCTAACTGATGCGCATAAACCGCATTGTCTGCGACTAAAACTTTAGCCACACCCCCAACCTCAGCCGCTTCTTTTGCAGCAAGGCCACAGTCACTCCCAGCCACCAATAAATGAATCTCTCCCCCAATAGCAACCGCAGCAGTTAAGGTATTTAAAGTTGCGCCTTTTAAGCTGGCGTTGTCATGTTCTGCAATAACTAAAATACTCATCAGATTACTTTCGCCTCATTTTTAAGTTTTTCTACTAACTCTTCGACCGATTCTACTTTAATTCCGGCCTCACGCTCAGCTGGAGGCTCGACTTTCAGCATACTGACAGTCGGATTGAGATCAACACCCAAATCATCTGGAGTTAGGATATCTAAGGGCTTCTTTTTTGCCTTCATGATATTTGGCAATGATGCATAGCGAGGCTCATTCAAGCGGAGGTCGGTGGTCACCACTGCGGGCAATGCTAATAAAACTGTTTGTAAGCCACCATCAACTTCACGCGTCACATTGACCTTGCCGTCAGACACTTCAATATTTGAAGCAAAAGTGCCCTGCCCGATGCCGGCGAGCGCCGCCAACATTTGACCCGTTTGGTTATTATCGCCATCGATTGACTGCTTACCCATGACAATTAAATCAGGGCTCTCATTATCAACAACACCTTTTAATAATTTTGCAACGCCCAGCGGTTGAGCCTCGGTGTTAGTCTCAATCATGATTGCTCGGTCAGCACCCAATGCTAAGGCTGTACGCAATTGTTCTTGGACGACTTTTGGTCCGATTGAAACAGCAACGATTTCAGTGGCTGTTCCGGCTTCCTTTAATCGAACCGCCTCTTCCACGGCTATTTCGCAAAATGGGTTGAGTGACATCTTGACGTTATTCAACTCAACGTCAGAACCGTCTGCCTTGGGTCGAACTTTAACGTTGTAATCAACAACGCGCTTTATTGCTACCAGAACCTTCATGAATGCTCCGAATTTGGTCAGTGTTAGATAGATTTAATAAATGATTTTATATACTTGGCCCGCCATGACTTAGATCATGACTTAAATCAATTCAGGTGGTTAAAGTGGTTGAAAAGCAACCTATATAAAATACTCAGCAAAGCGAATGTATATTTGACAAGCTAAGCAATCGCTAATTTTGACGCCTTACCGCACATTGGTCAATAGCAATAACTCTTATGCAGACCAGTAAACCTCTGATATTCGACTTAATTGACCAGCTTCACATCTCTTTATAAGCACGGTATATACGAGACATTCGAGGAATCTATGTTTTTTTAGTTGAGATGATGGTGTTTGTATTATCAGGGCATATTTTTTCGGCTAAAGTATTAGTAATAGAACCAAAGGCCCTATAAAATCGTAAATTAATCGTCAAAAACGATTCAGAAACCTCATATCCACCACAATTGACTGGAAACCATATGCACAATTATATAGCCCCCTTGAAAGACATGCGTTTCGCAATGCAAGAACTCGCCGAGCTGAAAGATATTTGTGAAATTGCTAGCTTTGAAGCAATTGATATTGAAACTGTCGACGCAGTATTAGAGGAAGGCGCTAAATTTGCCAGTGAAATACTTTCACCCTTGAATGTCATCGGCGATCGTGAAGGCACAAAAATGGACGCTGACGGCGCTGTAGAAGCGGCAGGCTATAAGGAAGCCTATACCAAATACATTGAGGGTGGCTGGTCAACCCTACCCTGCGATGAACAGTTTGGTGGAATGGGCATGCCCCATGTCGTTTCCTCGGCTGTCAGTGAAATGTGGGCCGCTTCTAATCTATCGTTTTCGATTGGCCCCATGTTATCGATCGGTGCTATTAGTGCACTGCAAAAACACGCCAGTGATGAACTCAAAGAACGCTACCTAGACGCAATGGTCAGCGGCCGGTGGACTGGCACTATGAACCTCACAGAACCACAAGCCGGTTCTGACTTAGCCGCGGTGAGAACCAAAGCTGTGCCAAATGGCGATCACTACTTAATTACTGGCACTAAGATTTATATCTCTTGGGGTGATCACCGAATGACCGACAACATCATCCATTTGGTGCTAGCAAGAACACCTGACGCGCCTAAAGGTGTTAAAGGCATTTCAATGTTTATCGTGCCTAAATTTCTTATCGATGCAGATGGCAATTGCGGTGAGCAGAATGATGTTGTTTGCAGCTCAGTCGAGCATAAACTAGGCATCCATGCCAGCCCTACCTGCGTGATGAATTACGGTGAAAAAGGTGGTGCCGTTGGCTATTTAGTTGGCGAAGAAAACCAAGGCCTCAAATATATGTTCACAATGATGAATGCTGCTCGCTTACACGTTGGCATTGAAGGTGTCGCCATGTGTGAAGGTGCTTACCAACACGCATTAAATTATGCCAAGGATCGAGTCCAAGGTGCACCATTGGGTCAGGTTGAAGCAAAAACGATTATCCATCACGGTGATATTCGTCGCATGCTTATGCACATGAAGGCAATGACTGAGGCCGCTCGCGCAGTTAATTACAATGCTGCATCTTCACTTGATCGTGGTGAAAAAGGTGATGAAGCAGCTCATAAACGCCTCGAATTCTTAACCCCGATTGCAAAAGCTTGGGCTACCGAAGTCGCACAAGAAGTCACTGGCTTGGGCGTACAAATCCATGGTGGCATGGGTTTTGTTGAAGAAACTGGCGCAGCACAATTTGTTCGCGATGCAAGAATCATCACGATCTACGAAGGCACCACCGGCATTCAAGGACTTGACCTCATTGGCAGGAAAATATTACGGGACGGCGGCGCTCAATTAATGTCGGTCATGGCTGAGGTTGAGGCTACGGTTAAACAACTTCAAACAAAATCGAACAGTTTGCCTCAGTTAACAGCTGAACTGACCACAGCATTAGACCAATGGCAGAAAGCCAGTCTAGATATCACCGGTCGCGTAATGGACGACGTCGATTTAGTTGGTGCCTGTTCCGTGAACTATTTAATGCTTTGTGGCACAGTGCTCGGTGGCTGGTTAATGGCAAAAAGTGCATTGGTTGCTATGGAGAAAACCAGTAAGGACCCTGACTTTTATGGCGCTAAGATTATTACCGCAGAATTTTACGCTGCACATATCTTGCCAAGAGCCGGCGCCTATGCAACTGCTGCAAAAGCCGACAGCCAACTGACCATGGGGCTGAAAGAGGAGCAATTTTAAGCCAAAGGTCAACGTTCAAGCAAAAACCTCCTAAAAAGTCATTAATCTCAGCCTAAATCAATGCCTTCACTGATTTAGGGTGGGACTTTTATCGTTAAGTTTTCGCTTACAGTTCTCATTTAATGTAAAATATCTCAAAATAGGCTGATCGTTTCAAACGATATTGCTGGTTGAAAATACACCCACGAAAGAAAGACCTGAGATTAATAATAATGAGGCAAGCTGCAATTACTGGCTGGGGAAAATGTGCCCCAGATAAGGTCTTAAGCAATGACGACTTAGCAAAACTGCTCGATACTAATGATGAGTGGATTACGAGTCGGACAGGCATGAAGGAGCGGCGTATCTCGCCGGTTCCGGTCAGCGAGTTGTCTCATATTGCTGCCGCGCGTGCCCTAGCCTGTGCCGGCGTCAATGCAGACGATGTCGACATGATCATTCTTGGCAGCTGCTCCTTCGACAGCCAAGTACCTAACGCTGCCTCTCGTGTTCAGCAACTATTGCAAGCCAATAATGCTGCATGTATGGATTTAAATACCGCTTGCACGAGTGGTATGTATGCGATGTCCGTCGCCTCCGCAATGATTAAAGCCGGCACAATTAATAATGCAGTTATCATTGGTGCTGAAGTGATACACCCGTTCATGGACTGGACTGACAGAAACGTCGCGATTTTATTTGGTGACGGCGCAGCAGCATTTTATCTAGAAGCGCAAGACTCAGAAGAAAATATTGGCATTCAAGCAGAGACATTAGGTTGTATTGCTAACTCACGAGATATTCTAGCCGTCAATGGTGTTGGCCTTAAGTATGCCAACCAAGGCTGGCCGCTTGGAACAACCGAGTGGGATTTCGAAGGCCGAGAAATTTTTAAGCAGGCCATTAATGGTATGCAATCAGGCTGCGAAAAAGCGCTGAGCAAAATGGGTATTAGCACCAGCGATGTCGATATCGTGATCCCGCATCAAGCTAATTTACGTATCATTGAAGCGTTAGCTCAACGACTAAAGGTCCCCAGTGAAAAATTATTCATAAATATTCATCGCTATGCCAACATGTCGGCGGCAACCGCACCGATGGCTATCGTAGAAGCCGTTGAGGAAAATATTGTTAAACCTCGCGATTTGATTTTGGTCCCCGCATTCGGGGCTGGTCTAACATGGAGCGCTCAACTTATACGTTGGGGACAACGCTGCGAAGCTATCGGTGAAAGTGATGTAAAACTCCCTGAATCAAAAGAAACAGCACTTGAAATCATTAAAAAAGTGGCAGAAATTCATCTAAAAAACCCTTCATGACGTAAATCATTTAGATTGAAAAGCTCTCTATACTGTTATTGAGAATAGCTTCCATTTAACGCATGAATCAACAAATATGACGTTTTAAGCTTATCCTTAAGCTTGTCTATGTCTGCCCAAACTACGCTATAATAGTTATTAAGTTTGTCAGGCTATCAGGCAATATGGTTTTGCCAAAAAGCGACGCGTAATCGTCATGGTAATAACATGTTTAATGCGCATAGTCATACTTTTATAGGCCGTTAATGAAAAGGGGTTTAGGTTTGGATAGAGAATCGATGGAGTTTGATGTTGTGATTGTAGGCGCAGGCCCAGCTGGATTATCTACGGCATGTAAGCTATCCCAATTAGCCGCAGAAAACGATAAAGAAATCACCATCTGTGTTGTTGAAAAAGGCTCTGAAGTCGGCGCCCATATTTTATCTGGTGCCGTATTCGATCCTAAAGCCATTAATGAACTTTTCCCTGATTGGAAAAAGCAAGGTGCACCACTAAATGTTCCCGTGAGCGAAGACCAAGTGATGTTCATGCTGGGTCAAAAAACCGCCTTGAAAGTACCCCTTCTATTTACGCCCGGCTTTCACAACCATGGTAATTACGTGATAAGCCTTGGTAACGTGTGCCGCTGGCTCGCCGAACAAGCAGAAGGCATGGGTGTTGAAATCTATCCTGGTTTTGCCGCTGCTGAAGTGCTGTACCATGACGATGGAAGTGTTAAAGGTATCGCCACTGGTGACATGGGACTCAGCGAAGCAGGCGAACAAAAAGATAGTTATATGCCGGGTATGGAGCTTCATGCAAAATACACTGTATTTTCAGAAGGCTGTCGAGGTCATCTAGGTAAACAGCTCATTGAAAAATTTGAACTCGATAAGGGAAAAGACCCGCAGCACTATGGCTTAGGGTTTAAAGAAATTTGGGAAATAGATCCTGCCAAACATAAGCCTGGATTGGTCGTTCATACCATGGGTTGGCCTGCAGCTAAAAATACCACTTCTGGCTCTTATATGTATCATAACGACAATAACCAAGTTTCACTGGGTTATGTCGTGCCATTGAGTTATGAGAATCCGCACTTATCTCCATTTGATGAATTCCAGCAATGGAAGCAACACAGTGCAATTAAAGATTACCTTGAAGGCGGTAAACGTATCACTTATGGCGCCCGAGCACTCATTAAAGGCGGTCCGCAATCACGACCAAAAATGTCTTTTCCTGGAGGACTACTGGTCGGGGACGATGCCGGCACACTCAACTTCGCTCGCATTAAGGGCAGCCACACTGCAATGAAGTCTGGTTTAATTGCCGCTGAAACTCTATATGCCTCATTAAGTTCGGGGGGCGAAGGCCATGATGAACTAGTTGACTACACAGAAAACTTTAACCAATCGTGGCTTAATCAGGAACTCACAAAATGGCGAAACTTCGGCCCCTTAGTTCACAAGTTTGGCGGCTTGATTGCTGGTGGCTTAGCGTTTATTGAAATGGGGATATTTAACGGTAAACTTCCATGGACTTTAAGCGACTCTAAGCCCGATCACGACACACTAAAACAAGCTGACAAAATGCCTGTAATTGAATACCCAAAACCTGATAACAAAATCAGCTTTGATAAGCTTTCTTCTGTGTTTTTATCCAACACCAATCATGAGGAGGATCAGCCCTGTCATCTGACGCTCCGTGACAATGATATACCGTTAAATCATAATCTGCCGCTGTATAACGAACCAGCTCAGCGATATTGCCCTGCCGGTGTTTACGAGATAGTAGAAAATGAAGCGGGAGCAAAGCAATTTCAAATAAATTCGCAAAACTGTGTTCACTGCAAGACCTGTGACATCAAAGATCCAACGCAAAATATTGTTTGGATTACTCCAGAGGGAACGGGCGGACCTAATTATCCGAACATGTAAACCGCACACATGACAAGGGTTAATTGACGGTTAAGGAGGGCTAATCTTTTCCCCCAGCATGAAAGATGTGCACTCATACACGCCCTCTTAGCTGAACATCAACTAAATCCTGCCTAATTCAAATCGACAACCATCAGAATAAAAACGCAGATACTGCTCGCCCTCTTCTATTTCAAGTTCGCACCACTCTAGCAACTGATAATACATCGGCCTTGAGAGTCTGGCAGCTATACCTGAACGCAACTCAATACAAGGAATTCCCACCGCAGAATCGGGAGGTTTGGATAAATAACAAGGGTGGCGGTCATTGATGATCATCGAGCTATTTAAATTTGTCGTAGCTGTGACTAGACGATTATCGCTGGAGCGATTTAAATCCACGACAACAAAGGGTAAATCCTCAACTACTATCTCTAATAGTTGCTCTGGCGCCAAAAGATAATAGCGGCCATTGAATGCCACTAAGTTTTCGGCCAGCAAATCAACCATCGGAGCCCGTTCAAACACTGAGCCCTGGTAGGACCAATTACCGTTACGGTGAATTGTAATAGCGATTTTACCCGGCTGTAAATCCAGCAATTCAGCAGCTCGACGCAAGCGTTGATTATTAGTCTCCAAATCAACCGTTTGTTGGGCTATCGACTGCAATAACTGCTCGTCAATGTTCACAACATAATACTCACGTAGCAGACTCTGAGAGCTGTTTAGACAAACGTATCAATGCATGGTCTAACAACCGAGCACTGGAATTATCCCGAGCGATGTAGGCTCTTCGCGTAGTGATATTTATAACTTCAATCGTCTTTTCACTGTGCAAATCCAACACTGTGATCTTAAAGCGATGATGCCGCGGCATATACCTGTCTTTGTGATTAGCCTCCGCGATTTGGTCATGAAGCTGACGAGACTCACAGTTTAGGCTTTGCTGCTTACAGCTTAGCAATTCTTCAATGCGAAATAAAAAACCTGCCTTTGGTAAGGTATTAACAGCTAAAGAAACAGGTAATGATTGCACCGTGAAATATCGACGCAATGCAGTCGATAGCTTAGTAGCTAATAATGCATCTTGAGCCGAGACATACACGACTGATGCCCGGCCAATAGTATAGCTATCTTGCAGCCTGATACGGTAACCAGATCCGCTGAGGGCATAAGCATTGAGTTCGTTGACATTGAGCTTTGCAGACAGCACAGCATAATTTTCAGTATGTATACAGGCCGAAAGCATCAAAAAAAATGTTAATAAAAACCAGCGCACAGTGATCCTCCAATTTTTTCCGCAGCAATTGATTCACATAAAAAAATATAACCACTACGAACGGGATAGAACTGCAAATTAATTAGCTGTGCCAAACCTTGGAAAACGTTTTATACTTTCTGAAATTTATCTCAAGTTAATTTCAGTTTAAACCAACTAAAGCTCAACAAACTACAATAGCCGGACAGCTATCACACCCTCAATTATCTGCAACTGATCTAACACAACCTGGGAAGGCTCTGATTCAACATCAATCAAATTATAAGCTAAATCACCACGACTTCGATTCAATAAATCAATCACGTTAATCTCATGCTCTGCTAAAATAGAAGTAATACTGCCTAACATGTTGGTGACATTTTTATTACTCACCGACAAGCGAAATCCAGAACTGCGGTCTAACACAGCCATAGGGAAATTCACTGAGTTAATAATGTTGCCATTTTCAAGATAATCCTTAATCTGATTAGCCGCCATCACTGCGCAATTTTCTTCGGCCTCTTCTGTGCTTGCGCCGATATGAGGCATAAGAATAACGTCTTCACGGCCTATCATATTCGGCTTGGGAAAATCAGCAATATAAGCGGCTAATTTGCCAGAATCCAGCGCTTCGACGACCGCATCACCATCGACAATTTCTGAGCGCGCAAAATTAACTAGCTTACTGCCTGGTTTAATTGACTGGAGGGATTGCTTATTGATTAAATTACGAGTTGCATCGAGCACCGGCAAATGAAGAGTAACGAAATCTGCATTAGATAATAGTGCCTCAAGACTATCCATTTTTCTGACATCGCTTGACAAGCGCCATGCCGCCTCAATAGAAATAGCAGGATCGTAACCGACTACTTTCATACCCATCATTAAAGCCATGTTGGCCACCTGAGAGCCTATCGCACCAAGGCCGACAACACCTAAGGTCTTGCCTTGAATCTCACTGCCTTTGAAATTCTTTTTTTCTTTTTCAAGTAACTTATTCATCGCGTCAGCATCGTCCATCGACGCTAAGCCATCAACATAACGAATACCTGAAACAATTCCCCGTGAGCCTAATAACAAGCCAGCCATGACTAACTCTTTAACCGCATTAGCATTCGCTCCAGGAGCATTAAATACAACCACCCCTTGCTCACTGCAATGCTCAACTGGCACATTATTTGTGCCAGCACCGGCTCGCCCTATGGCCTTAACACCAGCTGTTATTTCTTCGGCTTGTAACTTATGGCTGCGCAATAAAATTGCATCGCCATCTTCAACATCAGGACTTACTTGGTAGCTGTGATCAAATTGATCTAAACCAATTTGCGCAATATTATTAAACGTTTTAACCTTAAACACGTACTTTTACTCCAAAAATTTCACCAATTAAAGAACTAACAGGGCCGGTAACAATAGAGACCGACTACCTTTTGATCTCAGCCGACTGCTTAAGCGACTCCATATAATAAGCAACATCTTGCTGGCCGCCCATAGTCAATAATTGCTGCTTAAGAGACGCTAATACCTCCGCATTCATCTGCTCATCATCTTGATCAACGGATAGCAATTCAAATAAATAAATATCGCCATTACTGGCAACAAATGATTGAATGCCAAGTTCATTTCTTGGGATAGAAAATATCTGGTTAACTAAACCCTGCTCTAACACAGATGAATTTCGCGAAAAAAATCCCGTTGATAAAGTAGCCCCCTGCTCTATAGCTGCATCGCTAAAAGATAAACCAAGGTCAAGACTTTTTCTTATATTGCTCTCTTGGGCGCTAAGCGCTTTAGCTGCTTGCTGAACCGTTAGCCGTTGTACAATATCACTACTCACTTCAGAAATTGCTAACTGCTTAGGCTCAAAAACTTCTTTTACACGAATAATGATACTTCTATCATCACTGATTTCGATCAGCTCTGAATTAACTGAGTCAAGTAATACCTCATCGCTATAGAGCGCATCTATTACTGATTGATTGTCAAAAATGCTACTACCATCCTCCATATCAGCCATCAAGCCACCTTTTGCAACAGGCAAAGAAGTTTTAATAGTAAGATTTAATTCATCTGCCGGCGCTTGTAAGTCAGCCGCATTAAACGACAAGTCAGCAGCCTTTTCTAGCAAATTAACATACTGTACTCGGGCATCACGAATCTGTATTTGCTCTACAATGGCATCTTGCAACTCCTCTAATGGCGCTAATGTTTCTAACTCAATAGCCAGCAATTGAATCAAATGCAAACCAGCGTCGGTTTTTACTGGGTCAGAAACCTCACCTTCTGTAAGCGCAAAACTAACACGCTCAAAGTCTTCAGGAAAACCGGCTCCCTGCTGAATGTAACCTAAATAACCACCGGCTTCAGCACTACCCGCATCTTGGGAAAACTCTCTAGCTAAATCGGCAAAGCTTTCACCGTCATCAATTCGTTGCTGAATGACGTTGAGCTTATCACTCGCCTGAATCTCATCTTGATTGGCATTAATCTCTAAGAGAATATGAGCAACTTCACGACTTTCTTCTTCAACAAACTGTGCTTGTTGCAGCGAATACTCTTTTAACAACGCCTCCTCAGAAACAGGTTGAAACAACTCCTGCAACTGAATGTCTAAATATTCAGCCACTATCGTTCGTTCAGTTTGGTAAATCAACATATTCTCTTGATAGAAAGCGTTAATATCTTCATCACTGGGCTTGATACCGCTAAGTACATCTGCGATTGCCAACTTGATCCAATTCAACTCTCTTCTCTCGGTGAGTATCGCAATTAAAATATCGTCATTGAAAGCCAGATTAAAATGACTCGAGGCTAAACCAGCCGACAATTGCGACTGCTGAACATCATTGGCCACACGTTGCCTGAGCATCGCTAGAGACAAGCCTTGGTTATTCAAAAACGCCGATAACTGGGCATTAGAGAATTGACCGTCCTGCTGAAAACTGGGATTACTGGTGATAATGGTGTCTATGAGTATATCTGGTACTGACATCTTCATATCATTGCCGGCTTGACGTAATAAAATTTGATCCGTCATTCGATCTAAAGCATAGGGCATCAGCTTTTCTTGGGACAATTGCTCATAATCAATATCTTCACCCATATTTGCAATCATTTGATTGCGAATTAACTGCATTTCAAATAACAATTCTCCTTGATCAACCTCTTCACCATTCACCTCGAGAAAGGTATTGCCGCCACTAGAATCGACCAAGGAACCAACACCAAAAAAAACAAAAGGGATAATTAAAATAGCTAAAATAACTTTAGCAGCGGTGCCTTTAACATTATTTCTAATTGAGCGAAGCATAGTGTTTTATTCCAAAAAAAAACGCATCATTTCTAGGGAATTGATGCGTCTATTGTTATTAAAATTTATTTGTCATTAAAAATTTATCAGTTATGTCTATTAACCAGGGAGTGAGATTGAGCAAATTGGTAGTCATCTGCTTTTTAATCAACTACAAATCGCTAATTAGCTTAAAATAAAGTCGGTTATATACCAGCAACTCTACTCAGAGGCGCTTTTGAAACATCCGCAAAGAGATTTAATTGACGGCGTCTTTTAACGCTTTACCTGCTTTAAAGCCAGGCACTTTAGAGGCTTTAATTTGAATCGTCTCGCCAGTCTGGGGATTACGTCCCGATCGAGCTGCCCTATCTTTAACTTGAAAGGTGCCAAAACCAACTAAGGCAACTTGGTCACCAGCTTGTAAGGCCTCAGTAATACTGTCGACAGTGGCTTCTAGGGCTCTGCCAGCAGCCGCTTTTGAGATATCTGCAGACAATGCTATTGCGTCGATAAGATCTGATTTATTCATTATTTATCCCCTAAATACTTTTAAATGAGTATGACGAGTTACTTTTTATTGATTTTTAAGGCCTTCTTATAACCCACCACTGCGAATCCTTATTCTACCCTATGATGACTAAAATCAGTCAAGAAACGACGTAAGATAAGGCACTTTGTACTAAAAAAAGTCTAAGATTTTATCTAAAAAAAGACTGCTTAGCTTAAATTAGCTTAAATAGTCATCAATGTGCGTTGACACGCCCATCATTTGACTCGCTAGTACTAGCCGTCCCAATACCTTTAGACAGGTTGAAATCTTCATCACTTAAGGGTGAAGGCGTGCTCTCAAGTGCAATTTCGAGCACCTCATCGAGCCACTTAACCGGCTTAATCGTCAATGCATCCTTGATATTATCTGGAATTTCCTTTAGATCACGCTCATTCTCGTCGGGTATAACAACCGTTTTGATTCCGCCGCGATGCGCCGCTAATAGCTTCTCTTTTAAACCACCAATCGGTAAAACCTGCCCTCGTAAAGTAATCTCTCCAGTCATTGCAACGTCAGAACGAACCGGAATTTGAGTGAGAGATGAAACCAGTGCCGTACACATTCCGATACCTGCACTGGGGCCATCTTTTGGTGTCGCGCCCTCAGGAACATGAAAGTGGCAATCGTATTTCTCATGAAAATTTCCTGCAATACCTAATACTTGCGCCCGGGAACGGACGACAGTGGTAGCCGCAAGAATAGATTCTTGCATGACATCACCGAGCGAACCAGTTTTGACTTGACGGCCTTTACCCGTGACAGTCGCCACCTCTATCGTTAACAGTTCCCCGCCGACCTGAGTCCACGCTAAACCGGTAACTTGACCAATACGATTTTCCTCGTCGGCCTGACCGTATTTGAATTTCTCTACGCCACTGTAATCTGCTAAATTATGCTCGTCGACAATTACCGGCGCAGTTGTTTCTTTCGCTGTTATCGCCTTGACTACTTTACGAATGACTTTCGCCACTTGACGATCAAGTGATCGAACGCCGGCTTCACGAGTATAGTGGCGAATTAGTGAAATCAGCGCCGATTGCTTAACCTCGATCTCGCCTTTTTTAACGCCGTTGTGTTTGAGCTGCTTTGGTAATAAATAGCGTTCAGCAATATTCAGTTTCTCGTCCTCGGTGTAGCCAGGAATACGAATCACTTCCATGCGATCTAATAACGGTGCAGGAATATTCATAGAATTAGAGGTGCAAACAAACATGATATCCGAAAGGTCATAGTCGACTTCGAGATAGTGGTCATTAAAGGTATGATTCTGCTCAGGATCTAAAACTTCGAGCAAGGCCGAAGCCGGATCACCACGATTATCCATACCCATCTTGTCGATCTCATCAAGTAAAAATAACGGGTTTTTAGCACCAACTTTCGCAAGCTTTTGCAAAACCTTACCGGGCATTGAGCCAATATATGTGCGGCGATGACCACGGATTTCGGCCTCGTCTCTGACACCACCTAAAGCCATCCGGACAAACTTGCGATTAGTCGCGCGTGCCAATGATTCACCCAGTGAAGTCTTGCCCACACCCGGCGGCCCTACCAGACACAACACCGGGCCCTTCAACTTTTTGACTCGCTTTTGAACGGCTAAATATTCAATAATCCTGTCTTTGACTTCTTCTAGGCCAAAATGGTCTTCGTTTAATATCTTTTCAGCACGGGCTAGATCATGACGAATTTTACTTTTGTTCTTCCAAGGAAGAGAAACAACCGTATCGATATAACTTCTCACAACAGATGCCTCTGCTGACATGGGCGACATCATCTTTAGCTTGCTTAATTCCGCATTAACTTTTTTCTCAGCGTCTTCAGTCATGCCAGCGTCTGTTATCTTTGCCTGTAACTCATCGAGTTCATTAGGCACGTCTTCCATATCACCCAGCTCTTTTTGAATAGCTTTCATCTGCTCATTCAAATAATATTCACGTTGAGATTTTTCCATCTGTTTTTTTACACGGCCACGTATCTTCTTTTCAACGCGATGCAAATCGATCTCTGCATCCATGAAGCCTAGTAATAAATCAGTTCTAGCCGCTTGATCATGCGCCGCCAAAATCTCCTGTTTTTGGCTGACCTCTAGAGCCAAGTGCGTTGCGATGGTATCAATAAATCGATTGGCCGACTCAATGCCTGACAAAGATGAAAGCACCTCGGCAGGCACTTTTTTACTGAGCTTCACGTATTGTTCAAACTGACTGTTCAATACGGCAATCAACTCAGCATCATCACTATTTTCTGCTTCACTTTTTGGCTCTGCGATGAGTTCAACGTCTGCATCAAGATAAGCCTCTTCATGCTCTTCGTTCTCATAAGCGTCGATACTGAGCACATTGGCGCGCTGACCACCCTCCACAAGCACTTTGACGGTTCCATCGGGGAGGCGCAACATCTGTAAGATCGAGGAAACTGTGCCTACTGAGTACAAACTTTCGGCACCAGGGTCATCCACATCTGCCTGTGTCTGAGCAACCAGAAGAATTTGTTTATCTTCAGCCATGGCCGCATCAAGCGCTCTAATCGACTTTTCTCGACCTACAAATAAAGGTACAACCATTTGGGGATAAACCACTACATCGCGCAATGGTAGTAAGGGTAACTTTAAACTCATGTAAACCTCCTAATAAGGCAAGTAAGGTATGAATATCGCAGCCCAATAAAGAATTTTGCAAGATCGATGATCATGCGGATCAAGTATCTGCGGTTAAATCACCATCGTACTTTGCCGATACAGCAGATAGCTGCTTCGATATAAGAAACACGCCAGATATTAAAGACATGGCGACTAAACTTGGATTTACAACCCTATTTAACCCAATTACTTAATTAAATAATGTTGAATGGCTTACGAGTCATCAGATGCCACTTTGGGGGTATCCTGATAGACCACTAAGGGCTCTGAATCCCCAGTAATCACCGAACCATCGATGACTACTTTAGCAACACCTGCTTGAGAGGGAATAGCATACATGGTTTCAAGCAAAACGGACTCGAGGATAGACCGCAAACCACGAGCGCCAGTTTTACGCTCCATCGCTCGATTGGCAATCGCCATGAGTGCGTCCTCTCGAAAATCAACCTCAACGTCCTCCATTTCAAATAACTTACTGTACTGGCGAGTCAAAGAATTTTTTGGTTCGGTTAAGATTCTAACTAAGGCTGATTGATCAAGCTCTTCAAGCGTAGCCACCACCGGTAAACGGCCAACAAACTCTGGAATCAAGCCATATCGAACTAAATCTTCAGGCTCAAGATCGTGCAAGGTTTCACCGAAGTTTTTATTGCCCTCTTTGCTTTTGACTTCTGCTTGAAAACCAATACCACTTTTTTCTGACCGATCGCGAATCACCTTATCTAGACCGGCAAAAGCGCCACCGCAAATGAACAAAATATTGGAGGTATCAACCTGTAAGAACTCTTGCTGAGGGTGCTTACGTCCACCTTGTGGTGGTACAGAAGCCACTGTACCTTCAATTAATTTCAATAAGGCTTGTTGAACACCTTCACCCGAAACGTCACGCGTGATCGAAGGATTGTCTGACTTGCGAGAAATTTTATCGATTTCATCAATGTAGACAATGCCGACTTGTGCTTTTTCAACGTCATAATCACATTTTTGCAATAATTTTTGAATGATGTTTTCAACATCTTCACCCACATAGCCCGCTTCTGTCAGAGTTGTCGCGTCAGCAATGGTGAAAGGCACATCTAGTAATCTTGCTAAAGTCTCTGCGAGTAAGGTCTTACCACTGCCGGTCGGTCCTACCAGCAAGATATTGCTTTTACCTAACTCGACGTCATCTTTACTCAAGGCTTGGTGTTTGAGTCGTTTGTAATGGTTATAAACCGCAACCGATAACACTTTTTTTGCCCGCTGTTGGCCAATCACGTATTCATCAAGAATGTTATCGATTTCTACTGGTGTTGGGAGCTTTTCGGGATCAGCCTCTGAACTGGCTTCGCGAACTTCCTCACGAATGATATCGTTACATAGATCGACGCATTCATCACAGATAAAAACGGAGGGACCAGCAATTAATTTCCTAACCTCGTGCTGGCTCTTACCACAAAATGAGCAATACAATAATTTACCGTTATCGCCATCCTTGTTGTTCTCAGACATTTAACCCTATCCTCGTGTCAATGCTAGTTTGCTCGCTAAGTCCATCTTTAGGATTATCAAAGACCACCACTAGACAAAGATTAACCTAATTTACAGCCCTTAGTGTCATTTTATACAAAAAAGTCCTAAAAATGTTAAGCTATTTTAATTCAACAAAAATTCTTATAGCCACTATATATACGCCTTGTCTAGCTGGGCAGATCTTCCTTGAATCTGATTAATTTTTATTCAATTTTCGAGGATCGAGCACTTCATCAACCAAACCATAGTCTTTGGCCATGGTCGCCGACATAAAATTATCCCGCTCAGTATCGGCTTCAATAGTTTCAATCGGTTGACCGGTATGATCAGCTAACAAGCAATTAAGCCGCTGACGAATAATTAAAATCTCTTTTGCCTGAATATCGATATCGGTGGCCTGACCTTGTGCACCGCCACTGGGTTGGTGAATCATCACCCGTGAATTGGGCAGACAAAAACGCTTATCTTTAGCGCCACCTGACAATAGGAAAGCGCCCATGCTGGCCGCCTGGCCTATACAGATAGTACTTATATCCGGCTTAATAAACTGCATCGTATCGTAGATGGCTAAACCAGCGGTGACAGAACCACCGGGAGAGTTAATATAAAGGCTAATATCTTTGTCAGGGTTCTCAGACTCTAAAAACAGTAACTGAGCCACAATCAAGTTAGCCATATTATCTTCAACCGGACCGACCACAAAAATGACCCGCTCTTTTAATAAACGCGAGTAAATATCAAATGATCGCTCACCTCGAGAGGTTTGCTCGACCACCATAGGCACTAAGCCTAGGTTCTCAGTAATTGATTGAGTGTTGCTTGAATCGGTCAATTTTAATACTCCTAAACGGTATCAGAAAGAGAATGTGGTCCAGCTTAAGTCGAGATGTAAAATTTAACAATAGGGTAAACCAAAAAGCGACCACACCTAATAACTTAGTGTAGTCGCTTAATAAAATGATTGCTAAGCATTTATAACGTGAATAGCTAACTAGCCTTGATTCGCCTGAGCTGCTTCCATCACATCTTGATAAGTGCTGGCCTTTTCAGTGACTGTAGCCGACTCAAGCACTGCATCAACAACCCTTTTTTCAATCAACATCATTTCTACCTGCTGCAGGCGATTTTGATCAGATAAATAGTGCTGCTTAACTTCTTCAGGATCGTCATACGATTTAGCTAAATCATCAAGAAATGCCATTAAAGCTTCGCGGTCAGGCTTGATCTCATAATCAACGATCGCTTGATTCAAAATAACCCCCAGCGCGACTCGCTTCTTAGCCTGTTCTTCAAACAACTCGCGAGGAAGCATGGAAAGATCGAAACTCTCTGCTGCGGCACCAAACTGGGCCAACGACTGCTGCTGTAAATTGGCTATTTCAGAGTCAATCATGGCCACGGGCAAATCAAAATTATTTTCTTCGAATAACCTATCCATGACTAACTGTTTACGATGCGCTTCTAATGAAGCGTCCAGCTGACGAATCATATTTTCCCTGACATTGTTTTTGAAGTCTTCGAGATCGCCCTCAACTTCAAACTTTGCAAAAAACGCCTTATCTAACTCGGCCAACACTTTTTCACTGACAGTATTCACTTTTACCTCAAAAACTACGGCAGCGCCTTTTAAGTCTTCAGCGTGATACTCTTCGGGGAAGGTTAAATTTAAGGTAACAACATCACCTGCACTGGTACTCTCTAGGCCAGATTCAAACCCGTCAATCATACGTTTGGAACCAAGCTCTAAGTCGCTGCCTTCGGCTGAGCCGCCATCAAAAGGTTCGCCATCTTTGGTGCCTGCGTAATCAATATTCACTCTATCATTCATCGCAGCTGGGCGTGCGACTTCCGTCCAGGTAGCCTGTTGATCACGCAATTTATTGATCATTTCTTCAACATCTTTATCGCCAACAGAGGCCGCTAACAGTTCGAGCTCGAAACGTGATGTATCTTTTAATGTGATTTCGGGAAAAATTTCAAAGGTCGCAATAAATTCAAAGTCCTTGCCTTCTTCATTGACTTTAGGCTCAATAGCCGGTTGCCCAACCGGTTTCAACTCTTCTTGTGAGACCGCCTGTTGAAACATTTGATTCGCAATCTCACCCAATACCTCGGCACGGATAGAATCACCAAAGCGCTGTTTAACAACTTTGCGCGGCACTTTACCCGGCCGAAAACCGTCTAAACGGACCTTCTTACTAGCATCAAAAATGCGCTTTGCTACTTCTGTATCGATCTGCTCGGCGGGCACAGCAATATTTAGCTTTCTTTCTAGCCCATCGATCGATTCAACGGAAACCTGCATTAAATTATCCTCTAAGGTTAATAAATCTTTGCCAGCTATTATGGTTCATCATTATTAAAGGCGTAAGAACTTGTCAGTCCTCAAGTGGTCTTGAGCTCAGCAACTTGACGGCATCACTCTTCACTTCAAAGCAAAAATATGGTGCGGACGGAGAGACTCGAACTCTCACGGGTTGCCCCACTGGAACCTAAATCCAGCGCGTATACCAATTTCGCCACGTCCGCAAATTTAACTTTCTATCCAGTTTACACTGTAAACGATGTGCCACATTTTAGGTGCTCGCCAAACGTGATTCTAGACTGCTGAAAGCGGGCGGATTCTGCCACATTTGACCCCCAATGATCAATACTTGATGGCCCGAACCCAAAGGAAGTTGAATAATGACAGTATTTAGCGCGACCAAGTTACTGCAAAATAGAAAAACAGGCACCAATCTAATCAATAATGACCGTCAAATAATCAAAATAGAGGCTGTAAAACCAAATGGATAGCCCTTCGACTTCAGATATTAACTGAACTCCGAGGGCTAACTTACAGCCATGAACTCCCCTGTCGAGCGATACCGCATAATATAGCTCATTTAAAAACGCTGAAGAATCGTGCTCACACCCTGCCCTAAGCCAACACACATGGTGGCCAGACCCACTTCCGTGTCCTCTCGCTCCATGGTATTGATTAGCGTTGTCATAATTCGGGCGCCAGAACAACCCAGCGGATGGCCCAATGCAATCGCACCACCGCAAAGATTAACCTTCTGATCGAGGTCATCCATCAAACCGAGGTCATTTAAAACGGGTATCGACTGAGCGGCAAAGGCCTCATTTAGCTCAACGCTTTGAATATCCTTGATAGACATACCAAGCCTTTCCATAGCATTCTGCGAAGAAGGCACAGGGCCATAACCCATAATAGAGGGGTCAACTCCTGAGACGGCCATTGAAATAACTCTGGCTTTAGGTGACAAGCCTAGCGCTTTGGCTTTGCTGGCACTCATGATTAACATAGCTGCTGCACCGTCGGTAATTTGCGACGATGTGCCGGCGGTTACCGAACCGCCTTTTGGCATAAAGGCAGGCCTTAACTGTGCTAGCGTTTCTAAGGAGGTGTCAGGACGAATCGTCTCATCAGCCGTCATTAAACGTAGAGCACCGTCAGCATCGTGACCAAGGCGAGGGATAATTTCAGCATCAAAGTGTCCCGCAGTGGCCGCCGCATGTGCACGCTGATGAGACCGAACCGCAAAGGCATCTTGCTGTTCACGACTTACACCGTGCAACATAGCTAAAGCTTCTGCCGTCAGTCCCATCATGCCGGAGCCTTTCGCAATGTGCTTACTAAGGCGTGGATTGGGATCCAAACCCTCGGTCATCGGCACATGGCCCATATGCTCAGAACCACCGATCACAAACACTTCACCGTAACCGGCTAAAATGGACTGCGCTGCAATGTGCAACGCTGACATTGATGAAGCACACAGACGGTTCACGGTTTGACCTGGGACCGTATGCGGGATTTGCGTCATTAATGACATCATTCTTGCTAAGTTAAACGATTGTTCCTTTGTTTGGTTTACACAACCCCACACGATGTCATCTATCTCAGCAGGGTCTAAATCGGGATTGCGATTCAACAAGCCCGAGATTAAATCTGCAGCCAGATCATCAGAACGGGTATGGCGATACATGCCGTTTCTCGAGCGACCCATGGGGGTGCGTGCACAGTCAACAATCACTGGTGTATTATCGGCTAAACTCATTATCTTTCTCCACTGGATGCCGTGCTAATTAACAAGCACAGACTAATCAAATTGTTTATAGACGCTTCTGTTTTAAGGAAAGAATATAGTGCCATCAATAAAATATTTTGCCTTCAGCCGCCATTGCTTTAATACTGTCGAGCAGTCTGTACGGCTCGCCTAAGTAGGCATATTTTTCAGCTTTGGCGCAGAATTCACTGATGCCGGTATTATCCAACCAACGACAAATACCCCCTCTAAACATAGGGAAACCTATCCCCATAATCAACGCCATATCAGCCTCAGCTGGCGTAGCTACAATGCCTTCATCTAAGCAACGAATCATTTCGAGCGCCATCGGAACCATAAGGCGATCAATAATTTCTTCATCGTCCATGGTTTTTGCCGCATCAATATGGTCACTCAATAAAACCCCTACTGCATCATCAGCGGTTTTTTGAATACGGCCTTTTTTATCAGGCACATACTGGTAAAAACCTTTAGCATTCTTTTGGCCTAAGCGCCCGGCCTCGAACAGTGCTTCGGCCGCACTTTTATAATCCACTTGCATACGCTCCGGAAACGCTTCCGCCATGACGCCAGATGCATGCTCACAAGTATCTAAACCAACGACATCTTGTAAGTAAGCAGGGCCCATAGGCCAACCCCAGCGTTCCATTACACGATCTATTTCAATAAAATCGACGCCCTCTTTCATCAGCGCATTTGCACTGCCAAGATAAGGAAACAACACACGGTTGACCAAAAAACCGGCGCAGTCATTGACCAATATCGGCGTCTTACCTAAAGACAAGGCGTAACTCATCGTTCTAGCAACCGCTGAATCACTGCTCTGTTTACCTCGAATGACCTCAACTAAGGGCATTTTATGTACGGGATTAAAAAAGTGCATCCCGCAGAAATTTTCTGGTCGGGTTAAGGGTTCCGCTAATTCGCTAATTTGAATAGTAGATGTATTAGAGCAAAGCACTGCATCATTGACCATCAATGCTTCGCACTCAGCCAAAACAGTCTTTTTAATCTTTGGATTTTCTACCACCGCCTCAACCACTACGTCTGCATTTTCAATGCCGGTATAATCTAAACTTGGCTTGATCTGGGTTAATGCCGCAGCCATTTTTTCTGGTTTCATGCGGCCACGATTAACGCGTTTACTAAACAAAGAAGACGCTTCTTGCATACCCGCATCTAAGCCAGACTGAGCAATGTCTTTCATCAAAATAGGCACGCCTTTCGCTGCTGACTGATACGCGATCCCTCCACCCATAATACCCGCACCTAATACACCCGCTGATTCAACAGGCTCAACACTACCCGCTAAAGTACGTGCTTTTTTCGATACTTCTTGCTCATTTAAGAACAGTCCGACCAAACTGCGTGCCACATCGGTAAAGGCCAAACTAACAAAATGCTCTATTTCAACTTTGCTGGCTTCTTCACGGCCTAAAGTAGCGTGCTTCTCGATTGCTTTCAGCGCTGACATCGGCGCAGGATAATTTCGACCCGCCTGGGCCGAAACAAGCCCTCCGGCACTGGTGAAAGCCATTAGACGCTCCATGTCATTGAGAAGCACTGGGGCTTTTTTCTCAGCCCTGCGCGAAGCATAATCCAGTTCACCATCAATGGCCGCTTGCAACATGGACAAAGCGGCCTTTTCTAAACCCTCGAGAGGCACCACAGCATCGACCGCACCCAAGGCCAAACCTTCTGCCGCTTTGGCATGCTTACCAGTGCAAATCCACTCTACCGCATTATCGCAACCCATCACCCTTGGCGCTCTAATCGTGCCACCATAGCCAGGAATAATACCCAGCTTAACTTCGGGAAAACCTAAAGCAGCCACATCAGCACAGACACGAAACTCTGCCGTTAAAGCCAACTCAAAACCACCGCCTAATGCAAAACCGTTAATCGCTGCCACCTTGGGAAAAGGCAGATCTTCTAACCGATTAAAGAGCCGATGAACTTCTTGAACACCATCGTAAAGCGCTTGCTCGGGACCATTAAACAACTCTGTAAACTCAGTGATATCTGCGCCAACAATAAATGCACTTTTGCCACTGCTAATTAATAGACCGCGCACACTGTTATCAGCCTCAAGTAGGTCAACGACCTGCTTAATTTCTTCTATAGTAGCGATATCCAGCTTATTCACACTGTCTTGAGAAGAGAAACACATTTCAGCAATACCAGTGTTATTCTTGTTCAGGGTAAGAGTTTTACCTTCAAACATTGTTACTATCTCCAAATCGATCATTAATAAAGTAAAAAGTTAGCCGGTTAAACACGCCGGATCAAATACATACTGCTCAGTTAGCCAATCCACTAACTCGTTTGCATACACCGAGTTAAAATCCGAATAGCGAATGATTAATGCTTGCTTTTCCGTCGCGCTCAGTTCATCTAAGCCCTGAGTAGAAAAGATGGAGGCATCTTTTAAAACACTATGTGCTAAAGCAGAACCGAATAAGCGTTCCGCATCCTTCTGCCAAAGTAATTCAGCCGACTTTTCATCGGCATGCAAGACTGAGCCTGTATCAGCAACGTCTAGCCATGGGTATAGTCGGACTAGACTCGCTAACGGTAATTGAGACAAGTAAGGCTGATTCATCGGATTGGCGAAATGCCCAGCGCTCATATCAATCAGCGAAGATCGCCCTTTAAACGGCTCTAAATGTAAAAAACGACTCAATTTAGCCCCATCGTTAACCGGGTAATTATCCCATATAACCGGCAATCTCGCTAATTGATCTGAGATAAAATGAAGGTTATCTTCTCTAAAATCCTGGCTACAGACCTGCTCACCGGTCCAAAAATATCCGATCTCAGCGGGCAGCGCCTGACCAAGATCTCGCCAATAAGCCTTGGGCCTAGGACCAAATAGCTTCTCTAATATAGGGTCTGTAGAATAATAGCTAGGACAAACAATATAGCGATCAGCCACTGCCTTGCCAACAATATGATCAACAATACGTAATTGCCGTCGTGCCATATCATCGCCCAATGAGGGCATATCATCGAATAAAATGCACAGCAAATCTGGCGAAACACTCTGTATCTGAGCTAACTTTTCATCTAACTGCCGATAGGCTTTGGTCTCCGCTTGCGATCCAGCGTTTAACGCTGCTAAGCCAATAGGCGAAAGACCGATGCCAAAAGCAAGCCCTTTCGCTTTAAATACTTGCGCCAGCAACTGCAGGGCTGAAAACTCTTTATCAGTCCATGGTTCGAACCAAGCATGACGTAATTTTACATCTGATTTGGGCGCATAAATATAAACCGACAAATTTTCATCGGCCATAAACCGAGCGTACTCATGGCGTGCAGACCATGACCAGCTGCGACCATAAAACCCCTCTATTACGCCAACAGGTCGTTTTTTTTCAGTCATTTTCAGACCCCTAAATACGGTGCTAGAATTGAGGCCAGTCGATAGTTAATAATGAATTCAATACATGATGGATACTTAGGTATGGTATCTCAATCCACGAGCGACCTCTCTAGACCAAAACCCAATCTTAGCGTTTTCTTATGATAACACAATCATGACAGGGACTTGACGTAAAGCAAACTTATGATGAGTAGTATTTATTGTGATAGTCAAAAAAAATGGACATTCACTAAGCTAGAGCGTGAAGGGAGGATTATTCGGAGAAATGTTAGCGGCTAAATATGCCTCAACTTTACTGCTTAAAGCAGCAGCCTGATCTATCAATTGCACACCAATACCCCGCTGATATTGCAGCCCATAATGTCATGCCGACCAAATAACAGTAGCTATTAATACTGCCGTTTCAGGCTCATCGAGTAGGGTTGCGACAAATGCACACGATCGCCTAAGCGATAATCTTTATCGGTTGCAATGAAAAATCCGCCCCCCTTCCACAAAGGGTATATAAATTTTATGCAGGGTTTCTCGACCAAAGGCTTGCCAATGCAAGACCCCGGCAGCCTCAACCACTCTTAACGCATTTCCCATAACACTCTCACAGCCAAATTCGACAAGGTATGATGCAAACTAAAGGATTCGCATCGCAATAACTAAGAAGCTATTTAATCATGGGAAGTTTGAAAAAATGAAGTGCAATCCTGCAAAAACGTTTCTATAAGTAAGCGCAAGTTCGCATTTTGAGCTATAGCTTGCTTGGCGTTTATGGCTAAAGCATAGATTTCATGTCGTTGTTGTTCAGAAATAGCATCCAAACTGGCCAGCTCTTCACTCGATTCAGTCAAGTTAGCGGCCGACTGCCTAGCAAAAAGGACAAGCAAGGCATCTAAAAAACTCGTTGCACCACGTTGGTCAAGTTTGGCTGCGAAATCATAGCCCGAGCGTTTTCCTAGCATCAGCTCGATCAGCGTATCGTAATCAAACTGTACCTCATCAGATTCCAATAGCATTGATTTAACACGCTCAGGAAAACCTCTTGCTTGCTCAATAGCATGCTCTATATCAACCTGATTAAAATCACTTTTTAACCAATCGAAAATGCTATTCGCTGAAGGCAGCGCAAAACTAACACGTTGAGCACGGGATAAAATCGTAGGTAATATTTTAGAGACCTGATGCACAACTAATAGGAAGTAAGTATCGGCAGGTGGCTCTTCAAGCACTTTTAGCAAAGCATTGGCCGCATTTTCATTCATATTCTCAGCTGGGCAAATAATGCAAACCTTGTTACCACCCTGCTGAGAGGTTTGTTGTAAACGTTGATGAATCATCCGTATAGTATCGACCCTTATCACTTTGTGCGCTTCTTCGGGACCGATATTCGTCCAATCGGGATGATTGCCAGCAAGAGAAAGTAAACATGACTTACAACGTCCGCAAGCACGGCCAGCATCGGGTGAAGAGCAGAGCAAGAAAAAAGCTAACTGCTCGGCAAAATGTTGTTTACTGACCCCTAATGGACCTGTCAATATGAGCGCATGAGGCAACTTGTTAGACTGATAAGCGCAAATTAAATGTTGAGCCTCAATCATTTGCCAAGGCCTAAAATCTTCATCCTGACTCAACGCAACATCATGCACCTGATCATTCAAAATACTCATAAAAGCTTCAACCAATGAATATCAATAAGTTTAAAGTAGAGGGCAAACCCTCGAGCAAAGGCATCTTCCAACTCCTGCCATTAATCCAACAACTGCTCTAAAATATTCTGCAGCTCAGTGTTTACTTGCGCCAATGATTGAGATGCATCAATCAGCGCATAACGCTCTGGCGCCTCACTAGCACGCTGATGGTAAGCATCCCGTACGCGCTGAAAAAAATCGCTGCCTTCCACCTCAAAGCGGTCTAATTCACCGCCTCGTTGCTCAACACGCGCAGCACTTAAGGCAACAGGAACATCTAAGATGATGGTTAAATCAGGCTGCAAATCTTGCTGAACGAAGCGCTCAAGCAACTCCACTTTTTCTCCACCCAGTTGCCGACCCTCTCCTTGATAGGCATAGGTAGCATCGGTGAATCGATCGCAAATAACCCACTGGCCAGCCTCTAAAGCTGGCCTAATCACCTTACTGATATGTTGAGCTCTTGCTGCAAAAATAAGCATCAACTCGGCCAATGGCGCTAAACTTTCATTGTGGTGCTCAAGCAATAAATGCCGGATCTTTTCGCTGATTTCAGTACCGCCTGGCTCACGTGTTGCTGTAAATGGAATACCTCGCTGCTGAAAAAAATCAATCACATAATTAAGATTGGTTGACTTACCTGCGCCCTCCATTCCTTCAATAGTGAGGAATTTAACACTACTATTAATCATTTATTACCTTACCCGTATTGCTTTTTAAAGTGCATTAACTTTTGAACTATTGTCTAATAAAACGTGTCACTAAGCGACTTAACCCGAGTCTTTTTTTCGCGATACAGTTTGGCTAGCTGGATGCGAGTGATAATTGGCCCGGCGCTGCTGTATCTGGTAGCGCCGAACCGCTCTTTGATGCTCCTCAAGAGTCGAAGAAAAATAATGACTGCCATCGCCTTTAGCAACAAAATAAAGCGCGTCTCCACTGGCAGGATTTAACGCAGCATGAATCGCGGCTCGGCCTGGCATCGCAATGGGCGTTGTAGGCAAGCCATGCCTTGTGTAGGTATTATAAGGAGAATCGCGACGAAGATCGGCCCTTCGCAAATTGCCATCAAAACCAGCACCTAATCCATAAATAACCGTCGGATCGGTTTGTAAGCGCATTCGCTTATTTAACCGCCGCACAAAAACACCGGCTATTTGTGCGCGCTCCGACCCGACAGCCGTTTCTTTTTCTATTAAAGATGCCATAATTAATGCTTCATAGGGGCTCTCATAAGGTAAGTCAGGCTGGCGTATCGCCCACTCTGACTTCAGAACCTCAATCATTGCTTGGTGGGCACGATTTAAAAACATGAGTGAAGGCCTATGCTGATCATAAAAGTAAGTGTCAGGCAAATACCAACCCTCATAGCTTAGTTGCTCGGGCATTAAGTCAATAGCATATGAAGACAATACAAGACGCTGATCATTAATAATTGCTGAAGCTGGGGCATCTTTAACTAGTGCCATAAAGCCCTTATGCTCGCCTAAACGCCGCATCATCTGCCGATAATTTTCACCCTCGATGAACGTGATACCCGCCTGAATAGAAACACCTCGATCTAGGATAGCCATGATTTGCGCCGGCGATGCCTGCTTAGGTAAACGATATTCACCCGCTTTTAAAACAAAATCAGGGGCGAGAAAGAACTGCAACAGGCGTATTAAATTGGCTGCAGGGAAAATACCCTGTTGCTGCAAGTCATCAACTACATAAGCAAACCTATCACCCGGTTCAACGGTGAAGTCCACAGCTTGATTCATCTGCATTGCAGGGCTATGCCAAACACTTAATGCTAATTTAGCCGTGAAAAAAAACAGCACGAAAAGAATCACCACCAATAATGGGAAATAACGAATCAACGCCGATACTATTTGTTGAGACAAGGGCTTCATTCGACAGCGGCCTGATATGCTTGCTGTAGCTTCGACAGTAATGCATGCTGCGACCACTGGCATGCCATACCCTCACTCGACTGTAAGCTTGCGACTTGTCGCAGTCCTTGCACTGAATTCGTCAATAAACAAGCGTCGGCCGCTTTAAGCCTGGCAAGATTAATAGGCTCTTGACGTAAGGAAAAACCTAACTGGGGAATTAAATCCTCTATCAAAAACTCTCTCACTACACCTATCACACCCGCATCAACAATCGGTGCAGTAATAAATTCATTAGACTCAACAATAAAAAGATTGGCGGCCGTTGCCTCAACAACTCGACCTTCATGATCGAGCATTACCCCTTCATCGCAGCCGCTGCCATCAACCTCACGCCTAGCCAGCACTTGCTCTAAGCGGTTACAGTGCTTAATGCCGGCTAACAATGGCTGCAGAGATAAGCGTGTCTCACAGACCATCAAACGCAACGCATCAACACGCTTAACCGTATAAGG
>CENX01059702.1_pt1 | contig 35846 bp, 40 predicted proteins | sample 361321 | NCBI WGS metagenome assembly CENX01 (sample SAMEA2619678, study PRJEB7988) | marine metagenome | isolation source: saline water (ENVO:00002010), including | reverse complement strand
CCTGTTGCAATACAAATTGGCAGTAATTCCAATATGATTTTTAAAGGTGATCAAAGGTCTTATGCTTTCGCAGTTGCAAATGAAAGAAGATTAGAAAAGGTCGCTGAAAGAGGTGAATTTTTCTCAACAGCAAATTTACCAGATTGTACTCATGGAGATCAAATTGAGTTTTTAAGAAGAGTTTCAAACACTACATATGATTATGCAGAAGTTATTAGTGAAGCATTTAATAGTTCAAGTGATTCGGAGTCTTATACAGATACAAATTTAGACAAACAACTAAGATTAGTTGCTAGATTAATTAAAGGAGGGCTTGGTTCAAAAATTTATATGGTTTCATTGGGAGGTTTTGACACTCATGGTAATCAACCTGAAACCCATCAGTCCTTATTAACTCAACTTTCAGATTCCATCAATACATTTTATAATGATTTAAATTACGATGGTTTTGATTCAAAGGTTCTAACCATGACATTTTCAGAATTTGGAAGAAGAGTAAGAGAAAACGGATCAGAAGGTACTGACCACGGTTCTTCAGCACCAGTTATGCTTTTTGGTCCTGCACTTAGAGGCAGCGGTTTTATTGGTGAACATCCAAGTTTATCTAACCTTGACAAAAGAGGAAATATGCAGTATAGTGTTGATTTTAGATCAATTTATCAAACAATTCTTACTAACTGGTTATGCGGGGACTCAAATTACATAAATAATGCTATGTTAGGTGAAAATTATGATCTACTTGGTTTAGGTTTTGCCTGCGATGACAAGGAAATGGTTGATTACAATTCATTACTTAATTATCATTATCCACTATATTCGAAAAGCAATAGAAAAGTTGATTTAAACCTGAGATTAAAACAAGATCATAATTTAAGCATAAATATTTTTGATATTTTAGGCAGGCATGTGTCTAACGTCTATAATGGGAAGTTGAATCGAGGTGAACATAGTTTTAACTTAAGTGAAAATCAATTTAAAAAATTATCAAATGGACAATATTTTTATTCAATTAAGATATCAGGCGGAAAAACCTTGAGTAAATCTTTTGTTGTTAAATAGAAGTAAATATTTTTTCCATTTTTTCATTTTCTTCATCAGCAAGTTCTTTATCAACTAATATTCTACCGCTAAATTCATCAGTGATAAACTTTTTTCTTGATGCAATATCTAATTGGACTTGAGGAGGAATAATAAAAAAAGAGCCAGCAGACGCTCCTCTTTCAACTGGAACAACAGCTAAGCCATTTTTTACGCTAGATCTTATTTTTAAATAGGATTTTAACAATGACTCATCAATTTTAGACTGAAAATCACCTGATTTTTTTAAAAGTTCAGCCTCTTCTTTTTCAGTTTCCTTCATTATAGCGTTAAGCTCATTTTTTTTATGTTCTAAATGAGAGCTTCTTTCATTTTTTATCTCATTTGTCTCGCCTAGCTTTTCATTTTTTAGTTCAATTTGAGCTTTTAATTCATTAATTTGTTTTTCAGCATATTCAATTTCTAATTCTTGGTATTCAATTTCTTTACTTAATGACTCAAAAGCTCTATTATTTCTAACATTTTTTTGTTGATCATTATATTTTTTTATCAAAGCTTTCGATTCTTCTATTTTATTAAGTTTTTCCTTAATTTCATTTTGATATCCATCTAATTCAGCCTGTACCTTACTAATTCTTACATCTAAGCCAGAAACTTCATCTTCAAGATCTTTAACCTCAAGTGGAAGTTCACCTCTTACACTTCTTAGTTTATCAATTCGAGAATCAATTAATTGTAAATCATAAAGTGCTCTTAATCTTTCTTCTACGGAGTACTCAACTTTTTTTGCCATTTTTAATAATAATTAACAGGGTTTGTATTTGTATTTGCAATAATGCACGCAAACTTAGGAATTTTTTTCAAAAGATAGTTGTAAATCAGTTCTTTTGTAAACCTTTCACTTTCATAATGACCAATATCTACAAGAAGTATTTTATTATTTGCTTTAAAAAAATCATGATATTTTAAATCAGAAGTTATGTAACAATCAATATTTTTTTCAATAGCATCATTGATACCAAAACTACCAGATCCACCCAAAACTGCTACTTTTTTTATTTTCTTGTTTAAGAATTTGCTGTGTCTCATATACTTTAAATCCATTTGCTTCTTAACATAATTTATAAAATCATTTTCATTGTAGCTGTTTTCTATGTTACCATACATTCCCATACCAATACTTTCATTTAATTTATTGGGTATTAAAAAATTTAATTTTTTAATTTTTAATTTTTGACAAATTTTAAAATTAACCCCCTTTGAATTATTGTCAAGATTTGTATGAATACAATATATATTTATATTATTTTTTATTGCTTTAATTATAATTTTTTGAACTCTGTTCTTGTAATTAATTGATTTTAAAGGTTCAAAAATTAGAGGATGGAAAGTTATTATTAGGTTACAATTTTTTTCAACAGCTTCATCAATCACCTCTAATGTAGTATCTAAAGTAACTAATGCTTTATTAATTTTACTGTTAATATCTCCAACGAGAAGTCCAACATTATCAAAATCTTCAGCATGGGATAGAGGTGCCCAATTTTCTAGTATATCTATGATCTTGGATAAATTCATAAAATTTTTATCAAATATAATTTATATTTTCGTCAAATGTCTTTGCTGAGAAAATTGCTTTTTCCGCTATCATTATTATTTTACATAGTTCAAGTATTCCGTAATTTTCTGTATGATCGTAAGATAATAGCTAACTATAAATTTAATATTCCAATAATCTCTATTGGAAATTTATCTGTTGGTGGAACTGGGAAAACCCCAATGGTCGAGTATTTATTATCAAAGTATTTAGAAAAATATAAAATTGCTATTTTAAGCAGAGGATACAAAAGAAAATCTAAAGGTTTTGTGAAATTAAATCTAAAATCAGAAATCAATTATGTTGGTGATGAACCTTTTATCTTAAAAAAATATTTTCCAAAAAGTAAGGTTTATGTTTCTGAAAATAGAGTTTTAGGAATTAAAAGTATTCTTAGAGATTTTGATTGTGATTTAATAATTTTAGATGATGCATTTCAGCATAGAAGGTTGTCAGTTAACTTAAATATCGTCCTTACAAATTATTCTAGACCTTTTTATAACGATTACATTATGCCAGTTGGTAATTTAAGAGAACCCAGATCTTCTTACAAAAGAGCTGATATAATTATTGTTTCAAAATGTCCTGAAAATCTTAGCTCATTAGATATGTATGAAATTAAATTAAAAATTAAGCCTAAAAAAAATCAAAAGTTATTTTTTACTAAAATTAATTATAGAGAAAAAATATTTGGAGATAGAATTGAAAAAATAACTTACCTCAAAAACAAAGAAATTATTTTGATAACAGGTATAGCTGAAACAAAAAATATTGAAAAGTATTTAAATGATAAAAAAATAAAATTTAAACATCTTAAATATTCAGATCATCACAAATATTCCAAAAATGATCTTAATGTTATTAAAAAATTATCAACTAATAAGAATGTGTTAACAACAAAAAAAGATTACTATAAACTAAAAGAAAACGTAAATAATCTTTTTTATCTTGACATTGAAACTAATTTTTTAAAAGACGAATTAAAATTTCAAGATGAAATAAATAAATTAATAAATTAATTTATATGTTTTTGTGCTTTATAGGATGATCTTACAAGCGGACCACTTTCCACATGTATAAAACCTAAGTCAAGTGCAAGTTCTTCGTACTTTTTAAAAACTTCAGGATTTATAAACTTTTTTACTTTAAGATGATTCTTTGAAGGTTGTAGGTATTGTCCGATTGTTAAAACATCTACTTTTACATTTCTCAAGTCTTTAATTGTTTGAATTACTTCACTCTCTTTTTCACCAAAACCTAACATAAGACCGGATTTTGTTCTATTAACTCCGTTATTTTTTAAATATTCAAGAACTTTAAGACTTCTGGAATATCTAGCTTGAATTCTCACTTCCCTTGTCAATCTTTCAACTGTTTCAATATTGTGTGAAATAACTTCAGGCTTGACTTTAATGATTCTATCAATATGTTTTTCAATTCCTTGAAAATCAGGTATAAGTGTTTCCATGGTGATACCAGGATTAAGTCTTCTTATACTTTTAACAGTTTCAGACCATATAATAGATCCCTGATCTGCCAAATCATCTCTGTCAACAGACGTAATAACTGCATGTTTAATTTTCATTAAAGAAATAGATTTTGCCACTTTTTCAGGTTCTTCCCAATCAACAGTTTCTGGTCTTCCGGTTTTTACACCACAAAATCCACAGGATCTGGTACAAATATTTCCTAAAATCATAAATGTTGCAGTACCCTCTCCCCAACACTCACCCATGTTAGGACAACTTCCTGATGAACATATTGTATTTAATTTATATTTATCGACAAGTGATCTTAAATTAGAATAATTTTTACCAACCGGTAACTTAACTCTAATCCATTCTGGCTTTTTTCTGAAATTTTTTTTAATATTTAATGAACCAGATTTTTCAGGTGACTTTACAATATTTAATAATTGTGTTTCCAATATTATTTTTATTACAACAAATATACCACTATAAAATTATTTTAGATTAAAGTTATGTACCAGATAGAAAAAAATAATAAAAATATAATTCCCAAAATACAATAAATATTCATCCACTTAGATAATCTATATTTTTTAGGAACAAAACTACTCGACATTAAAATATAATTAATAATAGCATAAAAAGGAGCTGTTAAAAATGATAAAACTGTTGCTATTTTAACAAGTGTACCCATCTCAGACATAAAAAAAATAAAAATAATAATTGTACCAATTGCTAAAATCGTAATCCAACTATTATAATCATTAAATCTTTTAAATTTGAGAAGATCAACTGTTTTACTCATCGCTCTTGGCGAGGCATCTAAACATGTTATAGTTGTACTGAACATTGTTGTAAATGCAGCGATGGCAATAAATATCATCATACCTTTTCCAAGATTAGAAGTGTATAGATTAATTAATTGTGAAGCAAAAACTGCACCTGATTCAGAAAATTTATCACCAGACCCATACATTACATAAGCACCTAAACCTAAGAAACTCAAACCTAAGAAAACAGTTATTATGTATCCAAAATTAAAATCAAACTTAGCTGAGTAATAATTTGATTTCTTATCAATTTTAATTTTTTCATTTGTCCATATTGATTGCCAAATTGAAATATCAAGTGGAGCAGGCATCCAACCCATAAACGCAGCTAAAAAAATAATTCCCTCAGAATTTCTTGGTATAATTTGATTATAATCAAAAATTATTTCATTATTTAATGATGATGAAACAAGTGCTATAAAAGTTGATATAGCAAGAATCATAATAATAAACTTCATTAAATTATCTAATAATTTATATTTACCAATCATTAATAATAAATATGAAAAAACAATGATTATAAAAGCCCAATAGGTGATGTTGTCAGTTACACCAAAAAGTTCAATAGCTAGTCCAGCTGTTACAATTGTTACGGCAGCCTGGATTGTAAATATTGTTACTAATGATAATACAAAATAGATTAATAAAACATTCTTACTTATTTTTAAGTACCCATCTAATATAGTTTCACCAGTCGCATAAGTATATTTAGTTCCAAACAAGAAAAAAGGATATTTAAAAAAATTACACAATATTAGAACCCAAATCAAACCAAAACCAAATTCTGCTCCAGCTTTTGTTGATTGTACCAAATGAGAAACCCCAATAGCAGCACCTGCGAAAAGTAATCCAGGACCTAATTTATTTATAAATTTTTTCACTTTAGCTCTAGTATTTCACTTAAAATTTTTTTTGCTCTATAAATTTTTATTTTCACGGTATTTATAGGCTGATTAATCTTTTTGGAAATTTGACTAATGGTTAAATCTTCAATATATTTTAATTTTATTATTTCCTTATACATTGGCTTTAATTCTTCAATTTTTTGATTTAAGTGAATGTATTTTTCTTTGTTAATAAGCTCTTGTTCTGGATTAGTGTTGTTTTTGAAACCTACAAAATTAATATTGTCAATATTTTCAAATCTCAACTTTTTCTTTTTAAAATGGTCATTTAATTGATTTTTAGCTATTGAAACAATCCAAGTTTTGAATTTATATTTTTTATCAAAAAGATCAATTTTTTCAAATGCCTTTGAGAATGATTGAATTGTAATTTCCTCTGAAAGAAAGTCATTATTAGTCTTTTTTAATAGAAAGTTATAGACATAGTTCCAATTGTGATTTAATAAATCATCAAATGACAAATTAGTTTTTTTCAAATTGATGTAATAATTAATTTAGATTAACAGAAGGTTTTTTACACTCTTTTTCCTCAGGAAGTTTTCCGCAAATTCCACATGGTTTATTTTCATTATTTAGAAAGGGACTATTACTTGCGCAAGTTCCAGAAAACTTTCCATCTTTTTTTAATACTATTTTTATAGAAATACCAATAAATGCCAAAGCTAATAATGCAACAGTAATGATATAAATTTCCATTTTTTAAATAACAGTAACTTCTTCCTCAAGCAAGATATCAAATTTTTTATAAACACTTTCTTTTATTCTTTGAGAAAAACTATAAATATCAATACCTTTTGCATTACCTAAATTTATAATAACTAATGATTGATTCTTATGAACGCCAACGTTATTAAACTTTGTTTTTTTGAATCCACACATTTCAATTAACCATGCAGCTGGAACTTTAATTAAATTGTGATTAATTTCATAATAGGGCATATCTTCAAATCTAGAATGTAATCTCTCAAATTTTTTAGTATCAAGAATAGGATTTTTGAAAAAACTCCCAGCATTACCTAATTCATTATAATCGGGAAGTTTTTTTTCTCTAATTTCTTTCACAATTTGAGCTATATCTTTTATTGATGGTTGAGATATTTGTCTTTTTTTTAGTGCAGACAAAACTGAACTGTAATTTGATATTATTTTATGATTATTTTTTTTTAAAATAAAATTGACCTTAGTTATTGCAAATTCATTTTTTAATTTTTTTTTAAATATTGAGGATCTATATCCAAAATTACAATCAGGATTTTTAAATGTTTTTTTCTCTAAATTTTTTATATAAATCCCATCGCAACTATGTATAACATCATTTACTTCTTTTCCATATGCACCAATATTTTGGATTGGAGCACTACCAACATTTCCAGGTATTAAAGCTAAATTTTCAATACCCCCAAAGTTTTTATTTACACACCACCATACGAATTCATCCCAATTTACACCAGCACCAACTGAGATCAAGACTTCATCATCTTTTTCATGGCATATTTCAATTCCTTGGATTTGTATCTTAAATATTGGTACAGATATAAATTTACTTTTTAATAAAATATTGGTACCACCACCAAGAATTATTTTTTCTTGCTGTCTGATATTGTAATCAATTTTATAAAAATCTTTAATTGAGTTGATTATGAATAAATTAGATGAGTAGGATTCAACTCCAAAAGAATTTAGTTCTTTAAGTGAGTATTTCAAAGATTATATTTTTTTTTCATCATCATCTTCTTCTTCTTCTTCAAGTACTTCCCCTTTAATTCTTAAAACTACATTTGAATTAACTGCATTAGAACTAACACTGATAGCTTTAATGAAAACACCAATTCTTTTTGTATCATATTCTACCTCAATTTCGGCTGACTCACCAGGCTTAATTGGTTGTTCAGGCTTTTTAGGAACAGTACAGCCGCATGATGAAGATATTCTATTGAAAACCAATGGGGCTTCACCAATATTAGTGAATTTAAATGTTCTTTTACCATCTGAGTTATATTCAATTTCACCATAATCTATTAAATTTTCATCAAATTTTATTTCTGCTTTTTTTTCTTGACTTGTAGACAAAAAACATATAAAAAAAGTTATTATAGATAAAACCTTATATTTCATATTGTTATAATTAATAATAAAAATAATTATTTAATATTCTTATACAAAAAAATAGGTTCTCTTTTAAATATCTATTGAGTTAGTTACTTTTGCTTAAAAGAGTACAATGATTACTGAAAAAGCTTATAAACCTAAATATGTTGAAGAGAAGTGGCTCGCTAAATGGAAGAAAAATAATAGATATTCTTCAAAACCTAATAATAAGAATCCATATACCATTGTAATCCCTCCTCCTAATGTAACTGGAATTTTACATATGGGTCATATGTTAAATAACACTATTCAAGATATTCTGATTAGAAAAGCCAGATTAGATGGATTAAATGCTTGTTGGGTTCCTGGAACAGATCATGCATCTATAGCTACTGAAGCTAAGGTTGTCAAAATGCTAAAGGAAAAAAATATAAATAAGCATGAAATATCAAGATCAGAATTTATAGATCATGCTTGGGAGTGGACTAATAAGCACGGTGGAATCATAATGGATCAGTTAAAAAGAATTGGGTGTTCATGTGATTGGAGTAGAACTAAATTCACTCTTGATGATGACTTATCAGAGTCTGTAATTGAAATGTTTATAAAGTTATTTAAAGATGGTTTAATTTACAGGGACAAAAGAATAGTTAATTGGGATCCTGAGGCAAAAACTACCCTTTCAAATGAGGAAGTGATTTATGTTGAAAAGGATGCAAAATTATTTTTTCTCAAGTATAAAATTCAAGATTCTGATGAATACATTAGTGTAGCTACTACTAGACCAGAAACAATATTTGGTGATACAGCAATAGCTATTAATCCAAATGATAAAAGATATAAAAAACTAAAAGGAAGTAAAGTAATTATTCCAATTGTAAATCGATTGATACCAATAGTTTTCGATGAAATGGTTGAAAAAGATTTTGGAACAGGATGCCTTAAAGTAACACCAGCACATAGTGAAAAAGATTTTTCAATTGGTATTAAACATAAACTTGAATCTATTGATATTTTTAACGATGATGCAACATTAAATAAAAACGGTCAACACTACAACGGATTAGATAGATTTTTAGCCAGAAAAAAAATAGTTGCCGAATTGGATGAAAATAAATTACTATTAGACATTAAAAAATATAAAAATAAAGTATCTATTTCTGAAAGAACCTCATGTGTAGTTGAACCCAAACTATCAAGTCAATGGTTTCTTAAAATGGATTTATTATCAAAACCGGCTCTTGATGCTGTTATTAATGATGAAATCAAATTTTATCCAAAGAAATATGTAAATACATATAAACATTGGATGGAGAATATAAGAGATTGGAATATTTCAAGGCAATTATATTGGGGCCACAGAATGCCTATTTATTATTGTAACAAGAATAAGTCAAAATTTGTTGTAGCAAAATCAAAAAATGAAGCTGTTAAAGAGTTTAAAAAAATAGATTCAAATATTGATATAAGAGAAATTTTTCAAGAAAATGATGTGCTTGATACATGGTTTTCATCATGGTTATGGCCGATAAGTGTTTTCGACGGGGTTAGAAAACCTAAAAATAATGATGTCAATTATTATTACCCGACTTCAACAATTGTAACAGGTCCTGATATTATTTTTTTCTGGATTGCTAGAATGGTGATCGGTGGATTATATCTAAGGAACGAAAAACCTTTTGAAAATGTTTATTTTACAGGTATTGTTAGAGATAATAAAGGAAAAAAAATGTCAAAACAGTTAGGTAATTCACCTGATCCGATAGAATTAATTGAAAAATATGGTGCTGATAGTGTTAGGATAGGTCTACTTTTTTCTGCACCTGCTGGGAATGATTTGTTATTTGATGAATCATTATGTGTTCAGGGCAGAAATTTTACAAATAAATTATGGAACGCTTATAGATTATTTGAAAGTTTTAAAGTTACCAATAAACTTGGTCAAAAAGATAGTACAATTCAAGCTATAAAATGGTTTGAATTAAAATATAACCTTAAAGTAAAGAAAATTAATAGATGTTTTAAAAATTTTAAAATATCTGAGGCTCTCATGATAATTTACAAGTTAGTTTGGGATGACTTTTGTTCAATTTTTCTTGAGATAGTTAAGCCAAAATTTGGTGATGAGCTTTCACAAGAATCCTCACTTATAATAAAATCATTTTTTAATAAAATTTTGGTTTTAATTCACCCTTTTATGCCTTTCATAAGCGAAGAGTTATTTGAAAAATTAAATATAAAAAAGGAAATAATTTCGGAGAATTTAATTTGGCCAAAATCAGGTCCAACAGATAATAGTTTTTTGCTAGACTTTGATGATCTTATTAAAGTTGTATCCAAAGTAAGAAATTTTAAAAAACAGAAGAATATTGGTTTTAAAGATGAATTATCAATTTATCATCAGAATACAAATATAAATGAAAGTCTCTCATCAGTTTTTAAAAAACTTACAAACTGTAAATTGATTTTTTCAGAAGATCTAGATTCCAAAGATTTAAGTACCATTGTAGTAGGAAAATATAAATATATTTTAGACTTCAATCAGGAATCATCAGAAGATGATATTAAAGAACTTAGAAAAGCTTTGGATTATAATTTAGGTTTTAAAAATATAATTGAGAAAAAATTATCAAATTCTAAATTTGTTGAAAATGCACCTAAAAATGTTATCCAGGTTGAAAGAAATAAATTAGAAGATGTGTTGAAAAAAATTGAAATTATTAAACAAACAATCTCAAATAAAAATTAAGTTGCTATTATTGTTTCTCCTCCTCTAACTTTTTCATTTAATTCTACATTAATTTTACAATCAACTGGCAGAAAAATATCAACTCTTGAACCAAATTTTATAAATCCTGCATCTTCACCTTGAGTTACAATATCGTTAACCTTGGCATAATTAACAATCCTTCTAGCTAAAGCCCCTGCAATCTGTCGATATAAAACATTGCCAAAACTATCAGTTTCTAATACAATACTTGTTCTTTCATTTTTTTCGGAGGATTTTGGATGCCATGCAACTAAATATTCTCCTGGATGATATTTACTAAAAATCACTTTTCCGCAAATAGGATATCTTGTAACATGAACATCAATTGGTGACATAAAAATTGAAACTTGAATTCTTTCATCCTGAAAAAATTCCTTTTCATAAACTTTTTCAATAATCACGATTTTTCCATCAACAGGTGATAAGATATGACCTTTATTTATTTTAGTATTTCTGCTCGGATTTCTAAAAAATTGTAGAATTAATACTAAAATACTTATTGATAACAGCTGTATAAAAGTTACAATTAAACTTTCATCAAAAATATACTCAAGAAGGAGAATATCAATGATTGTTAAACTCAAAAAAAGTATAATTATTTTATGACCTTCCTTATGAAACATTTAAAAATTTAAAAAATTAAAAGAATATATAAGATATAAAAATGGAGCACTAAAAATAAGACTATCCAAACGGTCATAAATTCCACCATGACTTTTTAAAATTTTTCCACTATCCTTAATTCCTGATTGTCTTTTGAACTTTGATTCAATAAGATCTCCAATTGATCCTAAAAAAGCTGTAAAAAGCCCTATTAATGAAAGTTCTATTAAATTATTGTAATCCAACAACAAACCAAAAATCAATGAGATTATTAAAGCAAAAAATAAACTTGCTATTAATCCTTCAATAGTTTTTTTTGGAGAAATAGATTTCATTAGTTTCCTCTTGCCAAATTTAATTCCAAACAAATATCCAGCAGAGTCAGATGACCAAATAACCACTAGTAAAAAGAGTATTTTTAATGGGTTGTAATTATTTTGTGAAAAAGGTAATTGAAACAGAAAGTATAATGATAAGATTACATGAAACATTAATATTAGGAATAAAAACTTTTTTTTGAATTTAAAAGATTTATTTAGAATTAAATTAAAAAACAGATAAATATTTATCAGTAAAGAAATAGCTAACAAAATATTTGATAGTTTACTTTCTTGTTCTAAAAAAAAAATTAATATTAGGTATGTGGCTACTCCTATTAATGAATTATAAAAATTAAGCTTCGAAATTCTTACAAATTCTAAAATTACTAAACTAGTCAAAACAATTCCAAGTGCTAAAAAAACTTTATTGTCATAAAAAAGTGAAAATAAAAAAATTGATGAATAAATTAATGCAATAAAACTTCTGTTAACAAAATTTGTCATTTTATAAATCCTCAAGTAATATTAAATAAAGATTCTTTGAACTTGTACCATATGTGAGAAAATTTAATTTTTCATTCTCTTCGCAATTGAAGTTTTTTATAGATGTGATATTAGAGGGAAGATTATTCGAATATTTAATTCTTATTCCCTCAAGACCTTTGCTCACAGTTTCAGATAATTGACTAGTTTTTGCTAATACAATTATATTTATTGGAATGTCCTTTATTTTGTAAGATTTAATTTGATGAGCACTAACTAATATACTTCCATCCTTTGCTACAAGAAATTCACATCCAGTAATTAAAAGATTTGAATTCAAGTTTGTTTTATTAATATCAAAATTTATGTCATCAAAAAAATCATTAATTAGGTTTTTTTTAAAGCAGAGTATAGTTTTTTTATTCCAATTATTTTCATCTAAAATCTTGTGAAAAAATTCATTACATTCTTCACGTGAAGATGCATACAAAAACTTACCCCCATTTTCACTAAAGTTTTTAGTGAATCGTTCCTCAATATATTCATCTTTTTTAGGTAGGTATTTATAATCTAATTCTTCATCCTTTATTTCATCTTCATTTTTTTTGTTTCTAAAAAATGATTTAAAAAAGTTTTTCAATTGGATAGTTTTGTATAAATATAAATTATACATTCCAAAAAACAAGGTTGATTCGAAATATTACTTTTTTACTTTTAATTCTTGAAAGGGCCTTTCACCAAAAATTCTAATGAGATCTTCTTTAAAAATAACTTCTTTGTCTAATAAATAATCTGCAAGTTCAGTTAGCTTTTTTTTGTGCTTTTTTAGAAGTGTAATTGCTCTTTTAAATTGGGTTTCAACAATATTTGAAATTTCTTTGTCAATTATTTGAGCAGTGGTATCACTGTAAGGTTTAGTAAAATTATAATCATTCTGCCCGCTGGAATCATAATAAGTTAAATTTCCAATCTTGTCATTTAAACCATAAACAGTTACCATGGATCTGGCTTGTTTTGTAACTTTTTCTAGGTCGCTTAAAGCTCCAGTGGAAATTTTATCAAAAATAACTTTTTCTGCTGCACGACCTCCAAGAGCTGCACACATTTCATCGAGAATTTGATCAGTACTTACAATTTGTCTCTCTTCAGGTAAATACCAGGCAGCACCTAGGGATCTTCCTCTTGGAACAATTGTAACTTTAACTAATGGAGCAGCATGTTCCAACATCCAGCTAACAGTAGCATGTCCTGCTTCGTGAAATGCTATTGTCTTTTTCTCTTTAGGCGAAATAATCTTATTTTTCTTTTCTAAGCCCCCAATTATTCTGTCTACAGCATCTAGAAAATCCTGTCTTCCCACAGATTTTTTTGATTTTCTGGCGGCTATTAATGCTGCTTCGTTGCATACATTTGCTATATCTGCTCCTGAAAAACCTGGTGTTTGTTTCGCTAAAAATTCTACATCTAATCCTCTAGCTTTTTTAAGAGGATTAAGGTGAACTTCAAATATTTCTTTTCTCTCTCGAACGTCGGGTAGATCAACATAAATCTGTCTATCAAATCTTCCCGCTCTCATCAATGCTTTGTCCAAAACATCTGCTCGATTGGTTGCTGCCATAACAATTACATTAGTATTAGTTCCAAAACCATCCATTTCAGTAAGAAGTTGATTAAGAGTATTTTCCCTTTCATCATTTGAACCAGTAATATTACTTTTTCCTCGAGCTCTTCCAATCGCATCAATTTCGTCAATAAAAATTATTGAAGGAGATTTATCTTTAGCTTGTTTAAATAAATCTCTAACTCTAGAAGCACCAACACCAACAAACATTTCAACAAAGTCAGATCCGGAAAGCGAGAAAAATGGGACTTTAGCTTCTCCAGCAACAGCTTTAGCTAGTAAGGTTTTTCCTGTGCCAGGTAAACCGACCAACAAAGCACCCTTAGGAATTTTACCACCAAGTTTTGTGTATTTTGTAGGGTTTTTTAAAAAATCAACGATTTCTTTGACTTCTTCTTTTGCACCTTCGAGACCTGCAACATCTTTAAAATTAACTTTTAAATCATTTTTTTCATCAAATAATTTAGCTTTTGATTTTCCAATACTGAATATTTGAGAACCACCACCTGCTCCACCACCAGACATTCTTCTCATAAAAAAAATCCAAAGCCCAACTAGAATAATTAATGGAAGAAACCCAATTATAACATCCAACCATTTACTTTCCACTGTCTTAAATTCATAATTGAAAAGTATTCCTTTAGACTCAGCATCCTCGAGTCTTCTTTGAAATAACTCTAAGTCACCAACTTCAAATGTATAATGAGGACCAATAATATTTCTTTGTCCTAAGAAATTAGTTTTTGCAACATCTTTATGAACTTCATTTAGCAGTGCGTTATCAGTTAATGTAACTTCTGCTAAAGTTTTATTAACTATTGTAACTTTAGATACTTCACTTAAATTGAGATACTTTTCAAAAGTTGAAATATTTATTTTTTTTGTACTTTTAAAGTTATCACTATTCCCAACATATGTGAATATTATAAAAATAGATATGATTAATCCATACATCCAATAAGATGTAATTTTAGGTTGATTTGTGTTTTTTTTCTTATTCATTTAAGTTATCTAATCTAATAATTTTTGCATCAGCCCACAACTCTTCAAGACTGTAAACCTCTCTATATTCTTTTTTAAAAATATGAACTACTACATCAAGATAGTCAAGTAAAACCCAGTTTTTATTTTCAAGTCCTTCAATTTGAAAAGGTTTTTCTTTAATATTCTTACTCAAAGTTTTTTTAACAGAATTTGAAATTGCATTAACTTGAGTACTTGATTTACAGTCACATATAACAAAGTATTTACAAACTATATTTTCTAGCTCAGTAAAGTCTATTACACAAATATTTTCACCTTTAACATTTTCAATACCTTTGATAATATTTGAAACAGTAATATCTGTACTTTGCATCAAATTTAATTACAAATGAAATTAATCAAACTTAATGCCATCGATTCCACAAATGAATATATAAAAAAAAATAAAGATGTTTTTTGTCAAAATGAATTGTGTGTATTAACTTTTAATCAAACGGACGGTAATGGTCAAAGGGGTAATAAATGGTTTTCCGAACCTCAAAAAAATATATGTATATCTTTCTTTTTTAGAGACTTAAACATTAAGCTTAACGACCAATTCAAGTTAAATATGTTAGTAAGTTTAAAAATAGTCAACATATTTAAAAAATTTAAGATTAATAATTTGAAAATTAAATGGCCAAACGACATTTTGGCAGATAAAAAAAAAATATCTGGTATTTTAACTGAATTTTATCTAAAAAACAATAAAGTTAGAGATGTTATAATTGGATTTGGAATAAATATTAATCAATATGATTTTGGAGATTTGAAAAATGCGACATCATTTTTTCTTCAAAAAAAAGTTCATGGAGATTTAAATTTAATTTCTAATGCTATAATTGATGATTTTTCTGACTTTAAAAATGAAATTTTAAATTACAAAAAATCTGAACTAAAGTGTGAGTATTTAAAATTACTACATGGCTTAAATAAACTAATTAAATTTAAAATTAACGGAAATGTTCAAACTGCTGAAATTGTTGATATCAAAGAAACAGGTGAATTAGTTTTAGAAATTGAAGGAATAAAAAAAGAATTTAGAAATCAGGAAATAGTTTATATTAATTGAATTCAATATTATCTAGTTTTGAAATTATTTCTTGAGAAAATTCGTTTAAAGGATTTTTTACCATCATTTCAATCATGGATGAAAAATTTCCAAAAAAATCCATCTTAATTTTGGATTTTGAAATATCAATTTTTTCCACAAAAAATTCAAAAAAAAAGTCCATTCTTGGGTTAGATGAAACAAGCTTAACTTTTTCTTCACTATCAAATAATTCAAGTTTTAAGTTTATTGTTGGCAAACTTCCAATCTTTGCACTAAATGTTTGCTTGTTAATAATAGTAAAATCCTTAATATCATTGCCTAGTATTTTTTCAAAATTATAAACATTTGAAATGAAATTATAAATTTTTTTTGATGTAAAATTTAATGTATTTGTTTCTTTTGTTAATTTCATTTTAAAATTTCCATTTCTTAGGATCTTTATTCCATCTAAAAAGTATATTTATCTCCTTTTCATCAATTTTCTTCATATTTACAGCTTCTTTAATTAAGTAATCATAAGAACTCAATGAGTAATTAATAATTTTTTCATTTTTAAAATTATTTACAGCTTCATCAAACCCATATGTAAAGATACTAACTAGACCAGTTAGTTCTAATTGGTTATCAATAACAGAATTACATGCTTTTAAACTACTCATTCCAGTACTAATTAAGTCTTCTACAACTAAAACTTTTTGCCCCTCAATAAAACCACCTTCTATACTGTTCTTTCTTCCGTGTTGTTTTTTGCTTGATCTAACGTAAATGAATGGTTTGTTAAGCTGTAGAGCAACCATCATACCTATGCCAATCGCACCAGTCGCTACACCTGCAATAACTTCAGTTTCTTTAAACTTTTTATTTATTAAAATACAAAGTTCATTGCAGATATATTCTCTAGTTTCAATATCTGATAGAATCAATCGATTATCACAATAAATAGGAGACTTTATTCCAGATGCCCATGTAAATGGATTTTTTGGATTCAATTTTATTGCATTAATTTGTAGAAGTCTATTTGAGGTTTCAGTAGCTGTTTGATCATTTAAAATCACATCACAAATGTATAAAGTTTTTGTCAATCGTCTTTCAATTATTTTAACATCAAAAATCAAGCATTTAATTTTTGAAAATGCATTTTTAATTTCTAGTTTAAATATTGATGAGATTTTAAAAAAAACTAGAAAGCATAAAAAAATCTATCTTTTTTATCCAAAAAAAAGAGAATTGTTAAGTCAGTTTAAGAAAAAAATTAAAACAATCAACGCTGCTGGGGGAATTGTTATTAATAAAAATAATGAGATATTATTTATATTTAGGAGAGGAAAATGGGATTTACCAAAAGGCAAAGCAGATATTGGTGAAACAGATAAACAAACTGCTCTTAGAGAGGTTATTGAAGAAACAGGAGTTAAAAAATTGGCAATAAAAAAATTTTTTAAAACCACATTTCATTTAGTTCGAAATAATGGAAAGTATTTTTTAAAAGAAACAACATGGTTCCTGATGTATTCAAATTATAAAGGCAAATTACATCCTCAACTTGAGGAAGGAATCAAATCTGTTAAATGGAAAAATATTAAAAAAATAAAACAGATTAAAGAGAAAACATTTAAAAATATTTCAATTATTTTAAATGATTTTTTAAAAGAATTTCATAAATAGTTTTAGGAACTAAATTTTTAAAATTTCCATTGTTAAGAATTAATTCTCTAACAATTGAACTGCTTATAAAAGAAGTTTTAGCAGATGTAAGTAAAAAAATTGTTTCAATCTTAGATAGCATTCTGTTTGTTCTTGCAATAGCTTTTTCAAACTCAAAATCTCCTGTATTTCTGACTCCTCTAACAATAAAGTTTGCGCTTTCATCATTACAAAAATCAATTGTTAATCCATTATAACTTTTAACAGAAACTTTTTTATTCCCATCTATAACACTCTTTATCTGTTCGATTCTTTCATTCACATTAAACATTGTTTTTTTATTACCATTTAATCCAATCCCAATAACTACTTCATCAAAAATTGTTATACTTCTTTTTAAAATATCATGGTGACCTTTTGTGAATGGATCAAAAGTTCCTGGAAATATGGCTTTTCTCATTGAAGTAAATTTAAATTATTTTATAGAATTTTCTATTATATCAGTAAATAGATCTTTTAAATTAAAATTATTTAATACAACTTGTTTTGGAAAAATACTTTGATCAGTCATGCCTGGAATAGTATTAATTTCAAGAAAGAATGGTGTATTTTTTTCAACTATAAAATCTATTCTTGAGAACCCTGGAATTTTTAAAATTCCACAAATTTTTTCAGCGTTATTTTTTAAAAGCCTTTCCAATTTAGTATCAATTTTTGCTGGTGTAAAATCTTTATGTTTTCCCTCATATTTAGCCTGATAATCAAAAAAATCATTTTCAGAAATTAACTCTGTCACACCTAATGACTTAACTCTATTAATATTGTTAATAATACCAACCGAAAATTCTCTTCCTTTTATATATCTTTCTATTATTATTTCATTATAAATTTTAAAAATATCTTGAATATATTTTATAATTTCATCTTTATTATATGCCTTGTATACGCCAAAGCTACTTCCTGATTTATTAGCTTTAACAAACATTGGAAAATTTAAATCATTTATAATATTTTTTAAATCATAATTTTCATCTCTTTTCAGTAAGTAAGATTTTGCTGTTTTGATTGAAAAATTAGAAAGATAATTTATACACTTTTTTTTATTAAATGTAAGTTTTGCAATTTCAGAGCTTGGACCAGTAAATTTTATTTTTAAATTTTCAAAATATTTTTGAATAACTCCATTTTCGCCTGGGTCACCGTGTATCATATTAAAAACTAAATCAAAATTTACAATGCTATTGTTAATAAAAACAGTAAAATTATCTTTATTTATATTGTACTCATTGTTTAAATGATCAATATGAACCCATTTAGTTTCATCTATAACTACTTTGAAAATATTATATCGACTCTTATCAATTTTTTTTATAACATTATCACCACTTTTAATTGATATATCATATTCAAGAGAATATCCACCCATAATAACAGCGATATTTTTTTTCATGAATTTTAATTATTTCGGAAACTAAAGATACTTATTTATCTATATTTGTTAATACAGTTTTAAAATGAAATTCTTTTACAGTAGAGCTTTTATTAAGCAAATTTTTTTGGCTACAATAATCTTTGCAGTAATAGTTTTGTTTTCAATCATTTTTTTATTTTTCTATACTAATCAAACTAGTAAAGTTCTAGTCCCTAATTTAATTGGTTACAGCATGGAAGATGTTGATCAAATCATCAAAAAAAATAAACTTAGGTACGAAGTTATTGATTCATCTTTTTTTGATCCAGATTTTGAAAAAAAAACTGTAATTGAACAAATACCGCAGCATTCTCTAAGTGTAAAAAAAAATAGAAAAATATATTTAACAATTAATCCATCTAGTTATGGAAATGTTGTTCTCCCAAATTTAATTCAACTAACAAAGAGAAATGCTGAATCAACTCTGTCAGCACTCGAATTAGAAATTGGCGAAATTTCGTACGAAGATAATATTGGTAAAGACATGGTGCTTAAAGTTTTATATATGGATTCAGAAATTAATGAGGGATATATTATTCCAAAAAAATCAAAGATTGATTTTGTATTAGGTAATGGAGTAAAAAAATAAAAATTGCAAGATTTTGAACTAAATGATGAGCTTTATGAACACTTTTCTTTTAATGTGGATAAGGGACAGGAGCCATTAAGAATTGATAAATTCTTAATGAATAGAATTGAAAACGCTTCTAGAAATAAAATTCAATTAGCTGCAAAAAACGGATCCATCAAAGTAAATAATATTTCGGTAAAACAAAATTATAGGGTTAAACCAAGAGACGAAATAAAAGTAATGTTTTCTTATCCACCTTTCGAAAATCTTTTAAAACCTGAAAAAATTAATTTTCAAATTATTTATGAAGATAGAGATCTTTTAGTTGTAAATAAACCTCCAAATTTAGTTGTTCATCCTGGTCATGGAAATTATTCAGGAACTTTGTTAAATGGTATCCTACACCATGTTAAAGATTTACCTGAAAATAATAGTGGAAGGCCTGGATTAGTACATAGAATTGATAAAGATACAAGTGGCTTATTGGTAGTTGCAAAGTCTGAAATTGCGATGAGAAATTTGTCTGAACAGTTCTTTTTAAAACAAACTAAAAGAAATTATATTGCCCTGGTTTGGGGAAGTTTTAATGATAAATCTGGTACTATAAATAATTATATTGGAAGAGATAAGAAAAACAGAATGATAATGTCCATTAGCGATGATAAAGATTTCGGTAAAAATGCAATAACACATTATAAAGTTTTAGAAAATTTTAATTACGTTAGTTTAATTGAATGTAGGTTAGAAACAGGCAGAACTCATCAGATCAGAGCACACATGAAATATCTTGGGAATCCAATTTTTAACGATGAAAGATACGGCGGAAATAAAATTGTAAAAGGAACAATTTTCACAAAGTATAAACAGTTTGTAGAAAATTGTTTTAAATTATTACCAAGACAAGCATTACATGCTAAAAGTATTGGGTTTAATCACCCTAGATCAAACAAAATAATGAGTTTTGAAAGTGAATTGCCAAATGATATACAATTGTGTTTGGAAAAATGGAAAAATTATTCAAAAAATAATTAATTTTAGGTATGAAAATTTTAATATCGCCTGCTAAGTCTCTTGATTTTAAAAGTGAAATAGGTAGCTTTAAATGTACACAACCAAAATTTTTAGATAAAACTCTACTAATTAACAGTTCCCTCAAAGAAAAAACACCAAATGATTTAAAAAAAATACAGAATATTTCAGAAAAACTAGCTGATTTGAATTGGACTAGAAATAATGATTTCAATTTATCTCATAATTATAAAAATTCTAGACCAGCATTATTTGCTTTTAATGGAGATGTTTATGACGGAATTGATGCTAAATCACTTTCTTCTGACAATGTTAATAACTTACAGAACCAGCTTAGAATTTTATCTGGCTTATATGGTATTCTTAAACCATTAGATCTTATTCAACCATACAGGCTTGAAATGGGTACAAAATTATCTTTAAATGGATCAAAAAATCTTTATGAGTTTTGGAGAGACATAATTACAAAGGAACTTCTTAATGAAACCAAGAACGATTCATTAATAATTAATCTTGCCAGTAACGAATATTTCAATGTATTGAACAAAAATGCTATTGAATCAAGAATAATTACACCAGTTTTTAAAGATTTTAAAAATGGTAATTATAAAATTATCTCTTTCTATGCAAAAAAAGCCAGAGGACTAATGGTAAGATATATTGTCGATAATAAAGTTGAAAGTATTGACAACTTATTATCATTTAATTCATCAGGTTACACTTACAGTGAAAATCTTACAGATGACAAAAACAGGCCTGTATTCATCAGATAAAGTAACTTAATTTTTGCAATCAAGCAATTAATATTTTACAATAACTTATTGAATCTAAAGTATTTTACTTAAATACTAAATTCTACAATAATTCAATTTTAATATATCAAAAAATAATAAAATGTAATTTTTCATTACATAAATTATGTAGTTCATAATATTTATCACAAATTGAGCTCTCTATTAATTTTCCAGAGATTGAATTAATAACTTATAATATAAATTTATGAAGTTAGTTCAAAATTATAGTCAATATCCTGAAATGTTCGATGAAATGTTTGATAAAAAGGGTATCACGAGGGATATTTATAAAAATTTTGAAAAATTCCTAAATAGATCTTCAGTAAAAAACCTTAACAATATGAAAGAGTTTGCACAACAATTTTTCATGAATCAAGGAGTTACCTTTACTGTTTATGATAATGATGAGGGTGTTGAGAAAATTTTTCCTTTTGATATAATCCCAAGAATAATTTCATATTCTGACTGGAAAATTATTGAAAGTGGAATAAAGCAAAGAATAACAGCCTTAAACTTATTTATCAAGGATATTTATCATGAACAATTTATATTAAATGATAATATCATTCCTGCAGAATTAATAATATCTAATCCAAATTATCTTCGAGAAATGAGAAATATCAATGTTCCCAATGATATTTACACACATATCTCAGGTATAGATTTAATTAGAAATGAGGATGGTAAGTTTTTTGTTTTAGAGGATAATTTAAGAACACCATCAGGCGTAAGTTATATGTTGGAAAACCGTGAAATTACAAGAAGATTATACCCTGAAATGATTCCACAGGAAAAAGTTCAATCGATTAGTGATTATCCAAACTTGTTGTATAATAAGTTAAAATCATTATCAAATAAAAAAAATCCTGTAGTAGTTATGCTAACTCCCGGTTTGTATAATTCTGCTTATTACGAACATACTGCATTAGCTAGATTGATGGGAGTAGAGCTTGTTGAAGGCAGTGATTTAGTAGTTGATAACCATTATGTTTTTATGAAAACAGCTGGTGGTCTGAAAACTGTTGATGTTATTTACAGACGAATTGATGATGATTTTTTAGATCCATTAAATTTTAAAGTCGATAGTGTTCTTGGTGTAGCAGGAATAATGGATTCATTCAGGCAAGGTAATGTTATACTTATCAATTGCCCAGGTGCAGGAATAGCTGATGACAAGGCTATTTATACATACGTTCCTGACATGATATCATATTATTTGAATGAAGAACCAATTCTTGAAAATATTAAGACTTATAAACTCACAAATAAAGATGAAAAAGAATATGTTTTAAAAAATATTGACAAGCTAGTTTTAAAAAGAACTGATGGTAGTGGAGGATATGGAATGCTCATGGGAAAATCAGCAACTCAAGATGAAATTGATAAATATAAATTAAAAATCAAAAAAGAACCTGAGATGTACATAGCACAGCCGACACTTAATCTTTCAACATCACCATGTTTGATTGAAAATTCATTACATCCAAGGTGTGTGGATTTAAGACCGTTTGCAATTTACGGTTCTGATGGAATTGAAGTTTGTCCAGGTGGTCTCTCAAGAGTAGCATTAAAAAAAGGTTCATTAGTCGTTAATAGTTCTCAGGGTGGAGGAAGTAAAGATACATGGATAGTAAAAAATTAACATGTTAAGTAGAGTAGCTAATAATTTATTTTGGATGGATAGATATATGGAAAGAAGTTATGGATTATTAAATTTAATTAAGACTAATTATAACTCAACCTTGGACACCGGCGATTACGATTCATGGAATGGTATATTAAGATCATATATGGGCGTTGATAAAAATATTTCAAATGAAAATTATCAAGATTCAATATCTGTAATTGATTATATGATATTTAATAACTCAAATCCAAATACATTAATTAATATGATAACTAAAGCTCGTGAAAATGCAAGAAGTGTTCAAGAACATATCTCTCGAGAAATTTGGATCTCAATTAATAAATATTTTTTAAAAATTACAGATAAAAAGTTTTATAAATATTATAAAAAAAATGATCCTATTGACTTCATTAATGAGTTAACTCAATTTCATCACATATATTACAGTGTGGCTGATATATCGCAAGAGAGAGGCAATGCCTTTTGTTTTATGAATCTTGGAAAATATTTTGAAAGAATTCTTCAGAGTATTGATTTTTTAAGTGTCAAAATTGATATTCTAGAATCTAGTAAAAACGATTTAAATGAATCATATTTTTGGAAAAATCTTTTAATCTCAATTGGTGGATATCAATTATATATTAAAACCTATAAATCAATCTTTAATGTTGAAAATATTATTGAAATGATAACAATTAATCAGTTTTTCCCCCGTTCAATTAAATTTAGTGTTGATAAACTTTATTCTCACATTACAAGACTTAACGAATTTAATAAACCAGAAAATAATGGTTTAATATTTTTAACAGGTAAGATGAAAAATGAATTGACTTATACTTCAATAAGTTCTATCAAGGAAGAGGGGCTTAAAAATTTTGTTTATAAAATTCAATATGACTTAAATTCTATATCTAAGGAAATTAATAACACATATTTTTATCAAAATATCTAATGAAAAGATTTTTTCTTAAACATACAACCACATATAATTATTCAAATTTTGTTTATGAAAGTTCAAATAAGCTTCATTTATATCCTTATAATGATTTAAATCAACAGATTGTAAACCATAAAATAAACATCCCTGGAAATCCATTGATTGACTCCTACATAGATGATTATAATAATAGAGTAGGTTTTTTTACTTACACTCCCCCTCATAAATTTTTAAGAATCACATCAGAAGCAGAGATTATAAAAAAAAGAATTATTACGCCAGAAGATACAATGGATGTTGATGAACAATGGAAGCTCTTAAAAAAATTAAAATTATCTTTTGATTTTCTACCTTTTTTGAAATTTCAACATAGTTCATTAAATAAAGAACTTATAAAAGTTCTTGAATCTTGTAAATTTAAATCCGCATCCCCACTAGATGTTGCTGACAATTTATGTGAATATGTTAACAAAAACTTTAAGTATAAAAAGGGAGTCACAAATGTTTTTACAAATATTGAAGAAGTATGGTATTTAAAAACAGGAGTTTGTCAGGATTTTACAAATATTTTAATTCAACTTTGCAGAATTGCTGAAATACCAACTAGATACGTAAGTGGATATGTTTTTGCTGCTGGCAGATTTAGAGGAGCTTCAGCTACTCATGCATGGGCAGAAGTTTATATTCCTAACTATGGATGGCTTGGATTAGATCCTACAAATAATTGTATTGCCGACATTTATCATATTAGGTTAGCTGTTGGTAGAAACTATGGAGATTGCTCACCTGTCAAAGGTGTTTACAAGGGAAATGAAAAGCAGATTATGAAAGTAAACGTAATCTTAGATACTAAGAAAATTAAATCCACAGATGAGCTAATTTTAGAAAATTCTTCATCTTCAACTCTTGATAAAGAAGAGACTGATAATTCAAATAGTTTTCAAAAACATCTTCAGATGATGCAGCAGCAGCAGTAACTAATAAATTTTCAATTCATTAATAAATTTTTTTGTTTGTTTAATTCCGTGTGTGGTTAACATATTTATAAAAGCAGATCCTATAATAACTCCATTACTATTAATTGACGCAACTTTTCTAGTTTCCTTATTGCTAATTCCAAAACCAACAAGTAATGGAGATTTTAATTTCATTTGATTAATTCTTTTGAAATATTTTATAGTTTCATCACCAAATATTTTTTGAGCACCTGTTGTACTGTAACTACTAACCATGTAGATAAATCCATCAGAAATTTCATCTATAAATCGTATTCTATTCTCAGATGTTTGAGGTGTAATTAAAAACATATTTTGTAAATTATAATTTTTAAAAAGATCATGATAATGCTCGTAATAAATATCAACTGGCAAATCGGGAACAATTAATCCATCAATTTCACATTCATTACATTTTTTACAAAATTTTTCAATTCCAAATTGAATGATTGGGTTAAAATAACCCATAATGATAACGGGTAGATTAGTAACAGATCTAAGATTTTTTATTTGTTTAAATAAAACATTGGTATCCATTCCATTAATTAATGCTTTGGTTGAGCTTTCCTGAATTGTTGGTCCATCTGCTAGTGGATCACTAAAGGGCAAACCAATTTCAATCATATCAACCTCAGAGTTATCAAGTTCTTTGATGATAACCATTGTGTCATCAAGATTAGGATATCCTGCTGTAAAGTATATTGATAAGATATTTTTCTTTTTTATAAATGTTTCTCTTATCCTGTTCATCAATTATAATTTAAAATATTCAATGTACGTATCTAGATCTTTATCGCCTCTTCCTGAGCAATTAAAAACTAGTATATCATTAGGTTTAAATTTTTTCTTTTCTAAAACAGCAAATGCATGCGAAGTTTCTATGGCAGGGATAATTCCTTCTGTTTGAGATAAAATCAAGCCCCATTTCATTGCATCTTTATCCGTAATTGAAATAAATTCACCCCTTTTACTTTTAAATAGGTTTGCATGCATTGGTCCCACGCCTGGATAATCAAGACCTGCGGAAATTGAATATGGCTCAGTTATCTGTCCATCTTTTGATTGCATTAATAGTGTTTTTGCACCGTGAATAATACCTGTTTTCCCTAAAACTGAAGTTGCAGCACTTTCTCCAGTATCAATTCCTTTCCCTGCTGCTTCAACACAAATAATTTTTACATTTTTATTATCTAAAAATGGATAAAATAGTCCTGCAGCATTACTCCCACCACCAACACAGGCAATTACATAATCTGGAGATAACCTTTTTTCTTTTTTATTTAATTGTTGAATAGTCTCTTCACCAATAATCGATTGAAATCTTGCAACCATGTCCGGATAAGGATGAGGACCAACAACTGATCCAATTATGTAATGAGTATCTACTGGATTATTAATCCAGTCTCTAATGGCTTCATTAGTAGCATCTTTCAAAGTTTTACTTCCAGATGTTGCGGGTCTAACTTCTGCACCTAGCATTTTCATTCGGGCAACGTTAGGTGATTGTCTTTTAATATCAACTTCTCCCATATAGATAATACATTTTATACCCATTAATGCACATACAGTTGCTGTTGCGACTCCGTGTTGACCAGCTCCAGTTTCAGCGATAATTCTTTTTTTCCCTAGCTCTTTTGCAAGTAAGATTTGTCCTATTGTATTATTAATTTTATGAGCTCCGGTATGACATAAATCCTCTCTTTTTAGATAGATTTTAGTATTATATTTTTTGGAAAGTCTTTTTGCATAATAAAGAGGAGTTGGCCTTCCTACGTATTCTTTTAAAAGTTTGGAAAATTCATTCTTAAAGTTTTTTGTAGATGAAATTTTTATATAATTATTTCTTAGTTCTTCAATATTAGGATATAGCATTTCTGGAATAAATGCACCTCCAAATTCACCGTAGAATCCTTTTGAATTTATATTATAAGTTTTCATTTAATTGATTTTATAAATTTTTTAATTTTTTCTGTATTTTTTAGTCCTGGAATAATTTCAAATTTAGAGTTGATATCAATACCTATTAATTTAGGCAACTTTTTTTTAATATTTACGATCTCTTTAGTTGATTCTAAACTAATTCCTCCACTGAGGATAAATTCTTTTTTATGATTATAGTTTAAAAGAACATCCCAGTTAAATTTTTCCCCTGATCCACCATAAGATTTTGTCAAAGTGTCAAATAGGTAATATTTACAATGATTACTGTAAATTTCTGTTTCACTCATTTTAAAATTTTCATCAATTCTAAAGGCTTTTATTACTTTACAGAAAGCACTAATCTCTTCACAAAAATCTTTACTTTCATCTCCATGTAATTGTACATATTCAAGATTATATTTTCTTACCTTATTTTTAATTACTTCAATTGATTCATTTACAAATACTCCAACATATTTTTTTGTTGATTTGGGTAGAAAATTTAAATCAAAAAATCTTGGTGATTTATTATAAAAAATTAATCCCATTAAATCTAAATTTAAATTCATTAACTGATTTATATTATTAATATCGTTTAAACCACAAACTTTAATTACCATTATAATTCTTCTATAAACTTTTTCAAACTTGAACCAGGATCTTCAGATTTCATAAACCTTTCACCAATTAAAAATCCATCAAAACCTTTTTCTATTAATAATTTAATATCATTAGAACTTTCAATACCACTTTCAGAAATCTTAACTATTTCAGAGGGGATTTTACTACATATGTCTATGCTATATTTTAAATCAACTTCAAATGTTTTTAAGTTTCTGTTATTGACTCCAACTATATCGATATTAGTCAAATCACATTTATATAATTCATCTAAAGAATGAATTTCAGTTAAGACATTAAGATCAAGCTCTTTAGCTAATCTTGAGTATTCTGAAATTTCTTTTTTAGTTAATATTGATGCAATTAGTAAGATCGCATCAGCACCAATTGATTTAGATTCAATTATTTGATACTCATCAACAATAAAATCTTTTCTAAGTATCGGAATATTACATGTTTCTTTCACAATTTTCAAATCATTATTTGATCCGCCAAAAAAATATTTATCAGTTAAAACAGAAATCCCTGTAGCTCCATTTTTTTCATATCCTGAAACAATATCTTCGGTTTTGGTTAAAAAATTAATTTCACTTTTAGATGGAGATTTTCTTTTATGTTCAGCAATTATTGATATCTTTTTTTCTAATATTCTCTTTGCAAGATTTTTTGTTGGCATATTAAAATAACTACTTTTTTCAAGAAATGAATAAGAATTTATATTCTTTAAATTATAAACTTCTGACTTTTTCCTTTTTGTTATTTTCTCAAGAATATTCATTTACTTATACTGATAAGTTTTTTAAATGATTTAAGTGCTTTTTTACTTTCAATAGATTCTTTACAAATATTTAAACATTCGTCAATATCTTTAGATGATATTGTTTTCACTGCTAATGCAGCATTTGCAGTAACAACATTTTTTTGAGCAATGGTGCAATCATCATTTAAAATATCCATAAAAATCTTAGATGAACTATCAATATTGGATCCACCGGCAATTTGATTTTGATTTAATTTATCATAGCTAAAATAACTTGAATCCAATATCATTTCATTATTATTATCAATTAATCTAAATTCATCTGTTAATGAAACTTCATCATATCCATCTAAAGAATATAAAACAGAAAATTTTTTTTCAGTATTTCTAAAAACATGCCCATATAATCTTGCCAAATCTAAACTGTAAACACCTGTTATTTGATTTTTTGGTTCACAGGGGTTAACTAGTGGTCCTAATATGTTAAAAAAAGTTTTAAAGCCAAGATTTTTTCTGACAGGAGCAACATTTTTCATTGCTGGGTGAAATAGTGGGGCATGCAAAAAAGTGATGTTGGCTTCTTCAATACATTTTCTCAAATAATTAATATCATTTGAGAATTTAACACCAAGATTTTCTAAAACATTACTTGATCCACATCCTGATGATACTCCATAATTCCCATGTTTAGTAACCGAAAAACCTGCACCAGCTACAATAAATGAAGAAATTGTTGAAATATTAAAAGTGTTTTTTCCATCACCACCTGTTCCACATAAATCAATTGTGTTTAAATCACTAAAATCAACCTTAACACAAAGTTCTAATAGTGCATCCCTAAATCCTTCAATTTCATTAACATTAGGAGTTCTCATTTTATAGACTGTCAAAAATGAAGAAATTAGAGCTTCATTGTATTTTTTTGCTGAAATTTCTAACAAAATTGATTTAGCCTGATGGTAGCTAAGAGTCTCGTGTTCAAAAAGTTTTTCTAAAATTTTTTTCATTATGTATTAATCCAATTTTTTAATAGTTCTTTACCATGGTCTGTAAGTATTGATTCTGGATGAAATTGTACACCCCATAATTTATATTTCTTGTGTTTAAATGCCATTATATTTTTATCAAAATCTTCAGCGAGTAGATCAAAATCATCATTTAATTTTTTCACCACCCATGAGTGATATCGTCCCACCTTCAAAGTTTTGGGAATTGAGTTGAAAAGAATATCCTTTCTAATAACGTTTATATTAGTTGAAACTCCGTGAAAAACATCATTCAAATTCAATAATTCACACCCTAGTGCTTCAGCGATAGCTTGATGACCTAAGCAAACACCTAAAAAATTTTTTGTTTTGTAATACTTTAAAATAATAGATTTTAAAAGTCCAGCTTCATCAGGAATGCCTGGTCCTGGTGAAAGTAAAATTTTACTAAAGTTTTTAACATAGTTAATATCAATTTTATCATTTCTGAAGACTTCTACCTCACAATCTAAATCTTCTAAATAATGTACTAGATTGTAAGTAAATGAATCATAATTATCAATTACTAAAATTTTATTTTTCATTTTTCTTCTGCTTTTTCAATTGATTTAATTAATGCACCAACTTTATTATAAACCTCATTTAATTCATTTTGTGGGCTGGATTTTGAAACAATACCAGCTCCAGCTTGAAAATATAAGGCTTGATTTTTTGATAAAAAGGATCTTATAATTATAGCATGATTATAGTTCCCATAAATATCTATCATTCCTATTGCCCCACCATAGAATTGTCTTTTAGAAGTTTCATATTTATTTATTAATTCCATTGCTTTATATTTTGGTGCTCCTGTCAGAGTTCCAGCAGGGAAAGTGTTTCCAATTATTTCTTTAGATTTAGATTTTAGATGTCCAGTAACCTTGGAAACTAAATGAATAACATGTGAATAAAATTGAATCTCTCTATCTTTTTCAACAACTACATTATTACAAGATCTACTTAAATCATTTCTTGCTAAATCTACCAGCATCATATGCTCACTATTTTCTTTATCATCTTTTAATAATTCTTTAGCCTTTTCTTTATCGTAATTATCGTCGCCTGTTCGTTTAAATGTACCTGCAATTGGATGAATTTCTGCTTTTTGATTATTGATAACTAACTGGGCTTCCGGGGAGCTACCAAAAATTTTAAAATTTCCATAGTCAAAGTAAAAAAGGTAAGGAGAAGGATTTATAGATCTTAGCTTTCTGTAAACGTTAAAATCATCTCCATTAAAAGGTTGTGTAAACTTTCTAGATAATACTATTTGAAAAACATCTCCTCTTAAACAATGAGAAATTCCCTTTTTTACTAGTTGTAAAAAATCTCCATCTGACATGTTTGATTTGATATTACCGTGTTTTTTAAAATTGAAAGTACTAATAGATTTATTTAATATTAACTTTTCAATTTTAAGTATTTCATTTTTGTTTTCTGAAAAACTTATAATTGTAGATTGATTATTAAAAGTATTTACAACTATAATATTTTCATATAAACAATATAACATTTCAGGAATATTATCACCATAATTTTTATTTTCAAGTTCAATATTTTCAAAATAGTTTATAGAGTCATAGCTCATGTATCCGTAAATTCCTTTGGACTGAAACTTATCTTTTTTCCATCTAGTAGAGAATTCGAAGGAATTCATGAATTCGTTCAGTTTATTAAAAACTGATCCATGATCTTTTATTACATCTAAAGTTTTTTCTTTATTGGGATAATTTATTTTAAGGTTATTATTCTCTAATTCGAATTTTGCTATTGGCTTAAAACATATGTACGCATAACTATTATCCTTTGAACTATAATCACTACTTTCTAACAATATAGAATTTGCATAATTATCTCTGATCTTCAGATAAATACTTACTGGAGTTAATGTATCTGTAATAATTTCTTTTCTGTTCTCTGTTAATTTAAATTTCATACAAAAAAAAAGGCCTGTCGCATAGACAAGCCTTAAATATTTTTTTATTACAAACTTATAGCGACAATAGCCTAATCTTATTTAAGTGCCACCAAAACTTATAATATTTATTCATTATTCAAATATAAAAACTTTTTTTAAAAAATTTGTATCAAAAAAAAGTTTAAATACTTAATTTAACATATTGAAATTTTAAAATGAATTTAAATACTTATGATTGGAAAAAAAGGAAAGAATCAGAATCTATCAAAATATGTTTAGACGTAAGAACAATTGAAGAATTTAATCAAGGATATATACAAGGCTCCATAAATATAGATTTTTATAATTCTATTGATTTTATGAAATTTTTAGAAAAGTCTGAAAAAGACAATAATTACTATGTTTACTGCAGATCTGGTAAAAGAAGCCATGCCGCTTGTGAAATAATGACAGAAATGGGTTTCAAGAATGTATATAATTTAAAGGGAGGTTTTATAGATTGGGTTAAAAATGGATACCAAGTAAATGAATAAGCTTAGATATAGTTTAGAAAAATATGGATTTAGAGTTTGTTCAAGGGTTGCAGACTTTCTAGGAATCAAGTCTAAACATGTTAGATTAGCTTTCATCTACAGTAGTTTTTTTGGATTAGGAATTGGGTTTTTTATTTATCTAGTCCTAGCTTTTTGGATGAGACTTAAAGATATAGTATATTCGAAGAGATCTTCAGTATTTGACCTGTAAAAATTTATCTAATATCAATTTATGAAGAAAACAATACTATTAATTTTTTTTAGTCTTTTTACACTGCCAATATTTGCTCAAGAAAAAGGTATAGATCAAAGGATTGATGAAGCATTTCAGCCAATTTCAGAATTTTTTAGTAAAGCTGTTTTTTTTCCAATTGGGGATAACCCATTTGTTATCTATTTGCTAGTAGGTAGTGCTATTTTTTTTACAGTTTATTTCGTTTTTCCAAATATTAGGTATTTTCTAACATCTGTTAACGTAGTAAGAGGAAAGTATGATGAAACAGAAAAAGATGAGGATGATTCTAAAAATGGTGAAGTTTCTCATTTCCAAGCTCTAACAACAGCAGTTTCAGGGACAGTAGGTAATGGAAATATAGCTGGAGTTGCCCTGGCTATTGCACTTGGAGGTCCAGGTGCAACTTTTTGGATGATTATATGTGGATTAATGGGAATGTCTTTAAAATTTGTAGAATGTACACTAGGCGTTTATTATCGAGATGTTGATGAAAATGGAGTTGTTTATGGTGGCCCTATGTATTATTTAAGTAAAGGTTTAAAAGAAAAAGGTTTTAAAAACCTAGGAAAAATAACTGCCATTTTATTTGCTATTTTTTGTATCGGTGGCTCTTTTGGTGGAGGAAATGCAGCTCAAGCTAATCAAGCTGCTATTGTACTTAAAGATTTGTTAGGAATGGAATCAACATTTTCAGGAGCTATAATTGGTTTTCTTTTAGCAGTAATTGTTGGGATTATAATTATCGGTGGAATTAAAAGAATAGCATCTGTAACTGAAAAAATTGTTCCATTTATGGCTATTTTATATATTTTGGCTTGCCTGTATATTTTAGCAGTTAATTTCAGTTTTTTAGATGATGCATTTGCACTTATATTTCGAGAAGCATTTAATCCAACAGCAATAGGTGTTGGTGGATTTATCGGTGTTTTGATGATTGGATTTAAAAGAGCTGCATTTTCAAATGAGGCAGGTGTTGGTTCAGCATCAATTGCTCACTCTGCAGTAAAAACAAAATATGCAGCATCTGAGGGACTTGTAGCATTACTTGAACCGTTTATTGATACAGTTGTAATATGCACATTAACAGCACTTGTTATAATTACATTTAACTCAGCAGGAATATTCAACTATGGCGGAGAAGGTGGAGTTATGATTGATGGAGTTATGTATGAAGGTGCAGGGATTACATCTAAAGCATTTGCTGAATATATACCATTTTCAGATATTTTTTTAACAGTAGCTGTAGTTTTATTTGCGGTTTCAACTATGATATCTTGGTCTTACTATGGACTACAGTCCTGGAAATACTTATTTGGAAGGAGCTATAAGTCTGATTTGACATACAAATTATTATTTCTTTCTTTTGTTATAATAGGTTCAGCAGCAAGTATGAATTCAATCTGGGCTTTTTCAGATGCAATGATTTTTGCAATGGTATTTCCAAATATGATTGGATTATATTTATTATTTCCAGTTGTTAAAAATCAATTAAATAAATATTTAAACGCTATTAAAAAATAAACATTTGGCATTTTTTTTGTTTTATGAGAAATATGAAAATTAAATCACCTAATGTAAGTCATGCTTACAATAAAGATTCGTTAAAATTAATTAAAGATAGTGCAAAAGATTTTGCGCTTCAGTATATAAAACCATATGTTATGGATTGGGATGAAAGTCAGCATTTTCCAAAAGAAGTACTTATTAAGTCAGGAGAGTATGGATTTATGGGTATGCTTGTTCCAGAGTCTTATGGAGGATCTGGGCTTGGGTATCATGAATATGTAGCATCAATTGTTGAAATTTCTAAGGTAGATCCTTCAATTGGTCTTTCAATTGCAGCACATAATTCATTGTGTACTAATCATATTTTGAAATTTGGTAATGAATCTCAGAAAAATAAATGGTTACCTGGTCTTGCTACAGGTAAATACATTGGCGCATGGGGATTAACTGAACCGAATACTGGATCAGACGCAAGCAAAATGTCTTCAACAGCCGTCAGAAAAGGAAATAAATGGGTTTTAAATGGAACAAAAAATTTTATAACTCACGGTAAGTCAGGTGATATTTCAGTTGTAGTTTTTCGAACCGGTCCAGTGGGAGAAAAAAATAACTCAACCGCATTCGTTATTGAAAAAGGTATTAGAGGATTGCAGTCAGGTAAAAAAGAAAATAAGCTTGGAATGAGGGCTTCTGAAACCGCAGAAATGATTTTTCAGGACTGTATAATTGATGATTCAAACAGACTTGGAGAAGTAGGTGAAGGCTTTAAACAATCTATGGAAATTCTTGATGGTGGTAGAATTTCTATTGCGGCTTTGTCTTTAGGTATCGCTAAAGGCGCTTATGAAGCCTCTATAAAATATTCCAATGAAAGAATTCAATTTGGAAAGCCAATTAGCTCTTTTCAAGCAATTTCATTCAAACTAGCCGATATGGCAACTGAGATTGAAGCTGCTGAGTTATTAATTAAAAATGCTTCTGATAAAATTAATAATTCTGAATCCGTTACTTTAGAAAGTGCAATGTGTAAGCTTTTTGCCTCAGAATTGTGTGTAAAAGTCTCAAATGACGCAGTTCAGATTTTTGGAGGTTATGGATATATTAAAGATTTTCCTGTTGAAAAATATTTAAGAGATTCAAAGCTATGTACTATTGGTGAGGGAACTAGTGAAATACAGAAACTTGTTATTTCTAGAAAAATTTTATCTAAATAAGTTTTTTTTTCAATTTTATTTATAGATTTGCCACGCAAAAAACTGTTATATGCTAATTATTCCTATTAAAGAAGGAGAAAGTATTGATAAGGCTCTAAAAAGATTTAAGAGAAAGTTTGACAAAACTGGAGCTCTAAAATCATTAAGAGAAAGACAAGCTTTTACAAAACCATCTGTAAAAAACAGAAATAAGTTTATTAAGGCTGCCCACATTCAAAAACTCAGAGATAGAGAAAACCAATAAAAAAATTAATTTTGTTTAGATTATATCTTCATGAATCTAAATGATTTTAAAAATTTTATTGAGCTAGAAAAAAAGTATTCAAAACATACTGTTAACTCTTACATTATAGATCTTAAAGAATTTAATTTTTTTCTCAAAAAAAATGGCTCTAGATTAAAAGAAAATTTAAATTATTCGTTTGTAAGAAAATGGATTGTTGAACTTTCTGAAAAAGGATTATCAAAAAGGACTATTAATAGAAAAACATCCTCATTAAAGTCATATTTTAATTTCTTAATTTCAATTAATAAGATAGATTCCTCACCACTAAAAAACCATAAAAATTTAAAAATTGAACCCAAAATTGTAATTCCATTTAATCAAAAAGAATTAAAAAAAGTTTTCGAGATTTTTGAAAATAAAAATCACTACAGTACAAGAGACTCTTTAATTATAGATACTTTATATTCAACTGGCATTAGAAGAAATGAGTTAATAAACCTAAAAACTAAAGATATATATTTTGATAAGAGCTTATTAAAAGTGAAAGGTAAGAGAAATAAAGAGAGATTAGTACCAGTTTTACCAAGTTTACTTAAAAGAATGAAAATTTTTATAAACGATAACCCAACGAACACTTATTTTTTTGAATCTAAAAAAGGAAAAAAGATTAGTCCCTCAACTATTTACAGGGTTGTTACAAAATATTTTAGGTTAGTTTCAACAAAAAATAAAATCAGTCCACATGTTATTAGGCACTCATTTGCAACCCATATGGTTAATAATGGAGCCGATATCAACTCAGTAAAAGAAATTCTTGGTCATTCATCGCTTTCATCAACTCAAATATATACTAAAATCAAAGTTCCTAAAATGCTTAATGACTATATGTCTAATCATCCGAGGGAAAAGAGTTAAAATAAAATCCATTATTTTTTTTTAGAAAAAAATAAATAAATACATTTGCCATCGCTGAAATCGCCGATGTAGCTCAGCTGGCTAGAGCAGCTGATTTGTAATCA
>CENX01071568.1_pt1 | contig 35977 bp, 35 predicted proteins | sample 361321 | NCBI WGS metagenome assembly CENX01 (sample SAMEA2619678, study PRJEB7988) | marine metagenome | isolation source: saline water (ENVO:00002010), including | reverse complement strand
TTTTAGAAGGCTTTTTTTTTACATTATTTTTTAAATAACATTATTTTTTTGAACTGATTTTCTTTACCTTGAATCATTCTATGAATATTAGATCGATGAGTGAAAATTAAAAATAAAGCCATTAAAATAGAAAAAAATCCAAATGGTGTAATAATTCCACCTGGATAATATAAATAAGTTATAAGAACCATTACTACCCCTGAAATCATTGTACCCAAGCCAACAAAACCAGTTAAAACAATTACTACAAGCCAGCTCAAAAGAGCATATGGTATAATTAATGGAAATTGAATACCAATCACACCTATTAGAGTACCAGCTCCTTTACCGCCTTTAAAATTATAATATATTGGATATACATGACCAAGTACAGCTGCAATGCCACATAATACTGGCATATATGATATAAGGTTAATATCTATATTTGAATAAAAATTAAAGTTACTTATCAAACTAACAGATACTACTCCTTTTAAAATATCAATCATAACTACGCCTAAAGCAAAAAGTGGGCCAATTGTTCTAAATGCATTAGTACCACCTGCATTACCACTACCCATTGTCCTAATATCAACACCACGTACTTTACCAAGAACCATACTTCCAGATATGGAACCAAGCAAGTAACTAAGAATACTATTCATTATTATTTGCAATATCATTATATTTCTTGAATTCCTATCGCTAAACCACCTGGCCCTGTATGCGCTCCTAACGCTCCTCCAAGCTCTAATATATAATGTTTTTTAATATTGCTATGATTTGTTAATAAACAATTAAGTAATTTTTTTCCATTTTCTAGATCATTAGCATGAGCTATCATAATATTATATTGTTTATCTTCCTTAATCTTTGAATCTAAATATTTAGCATATTTTTCTATACGATTTTTATTTCCAAAAAAGACTCCTCTTGGAACAATTTTACCATTTTTATTTCCTAATATTGGAGTTATTCTAAATAAATTAGCTATTGTTTTAACTTTACTTGGTAGACGTCCTCCTCTTACCATATAAGTTAAGTCCTTAACAAGTAAAAATAACTGGATTTTATCTTTATTCTGTTCAATAGACTTTATGATTTTATTGTATGATGTACCATTTTGTTTAAGATCTACCGCATGAATCGCCAATAAACCCAATCCAACTGACGCACTTAAAGAATCAAGAACTTTAATATTTTTGACTTTAATATTTTTTGCTGCATTTATACCTGATTGGTATGTACCACTCACTTTTTGTGATAGGTGAATAGAAATAATAGAATCGTAATGTGATGAAATAAAATTATATATTTTTTTAAAATCACCAGGCGTTGGTTGAGAAGTTTTAGGATGATTTGAATCAACCTGCATTTGTTGATAAAACTCTCTTGTCGTCTGGGTCACTTTATCAATATGTTGTTGATTACCAAAACTGTATCTTACAGGAACAACCTGAATTTCATTTTCATATTCATCAGGTATATCAGCTCCAGAATCTACTAAAATAGCAATGCCGCTTGAACCTGTATGATGCACTGTATGCTCCTGCTTTGTCATATCATCAACTTTTCTATCTACAACCTTGCCATAGGCACCACAAATTTTAAAAAATTTTGTTGGTGTATTTGTATGAATATGAATTTTAACTCTATTTTTTGTACCAGCTAAAACCATACTATCACCTAGGGATTTTATTGTTTCCTTAAGTTCAGCTTTATCAATATCATTACTTTCAATAGCACACTCTGTACAAAATTTATTCTTGATAGTGAAATCAATATCTTTTTTTAAGGATTCTATTTTTTCATGATCATAAGATATATTTAAATGTTGTGATTGAATTTTCGTATTTTTTTGAACACTATTAAGCCAACCTTGCATCAATAGTACAAACCCTAATGCTCCTGCATCAACAACATCTGATTTTCTCAAAATTTTAAGAATATTTTTTGTTTTTTCTAGTGATTCTACTGACTCTTGATAACATTTATCTAAAAATATTTCAAAATTTATATCTGGATTTTCTTCAAATAAATTTTTTGATTTATTTGCAACATCTCTCATAACAGTTATTATTGTACCTTCTTCAGGGTTCATTAGTGATTCTATGGCACTATCATATCCAGAAATCAGAGCATTGGAAAAATCATTAATACTTATTCTATCTTTTCCCCTAATCTCTCTTCTCATCCCATGAATAAACTGAGCTATAATAGTACCAGAATTACCACGAGCTGATTCTAGGGCTAAATCAGCAATTATATTTAATGACTCACCAATGTTTTTAGTTATTTTATCATTACAATCTTCAACAATAGGAAGCAATGTAAAACACATATTTGTCCCTGTATCACCATCGGGTACAGGGAAAACATTTATTTCATCTAATTTATTTTTATAATTCAATAAATTATTGATACCAGCAGATAATCCTTTATAAAACTCTATTCCATTCATATTAATTGTTCATATACTTTAAAAATTTCATAATCTTTAAACCATCAAACCACTGATGAAAAAAAATTAAAAACTGTTTTTTACTACTTGCATTATTATTGATTTTGTCCCATATATTTTCAAGATTATGCTCACTAAGAAAATTACAAATATTATAATCAAAATTCTTATTTAATTCTTTGATAAATAAATTATAAGATATTTTATAATTACTATCAACAAAGTTAATAAGTTTTTTTAAACTGTTATAGCATCTATCTGCAAAATTTAAATCAATGAATTTGTCATTTTTATTATATTGTAACATTCTAAATCCAGTTCCTAAATGTACTCGCATTTCCAATCTTGATGATGGGTATACAAGAGTTTTATTTAAAAAATTTATTTGACTAAACTTTGCAAGTGATTGCATGAAATAAAAATCTTCAGCAGCAGATTTTTGAGGCATTCCACCTACAGCAATATATGCTTTAACTTTACATATAATTGTAGACCCCATACTAACATATCCATAAGGTGAATTACATTGTTTAATTTTATATGCAATATCATATAATATCTTTTCATATAATCTTATAGCTTTTTCAATTTTTGGATTAGAAGATTTTTGATGTAAAAATTTTACTATACAAGTATTAAAATTACTAGAATGATAATATTTAGTAATTAATTGAAGATATGATTTAGATATTAATGTATCTGCATCTAAAGAAAATAATAAGCTATCTTCAGTAGAAAATTGTAAGCAGTAATCCATGCCAATTTTTCTTGCAACACCAACTCCATATTTTTTTACTGATAGTTCATTACCCTTAGAAAAATAATCTAAAGTAATATGCTCATATTGAAAATTACATTTTTTTATTTTTTCATAAGTTAATCGATTATTTTTTTTAATATGAATACTTGAATCAACTCTGTTATTAATAACAATAACAATTAAAGTTTTATTTAATACTAAAGAGTCTTGATTATTAATACTATTTAAGGTTTTAAATAAATACTCTAATTCATTTAATACCGGAATAACAATAAAATATTGATATGAATTTCTAATAGGCTTTATATGTCGATTTAAATCATGATATATTAATTTTTGCTTATACTTATTTAATGTATTTTCAAAATTCATTATCTAATTAAGATTCTATGTAGTTTTTTGCCTTATCTATATCACAGCTATTAAACCACTTAATATTAATGCCTCTTTTTTCCATTCTTCTAAAAAATGTCATTTGTCTCTTGGAAAATCTATTAATTGCAATATTTAATTTTTGAAACATTTCATCATAAGAAATATTATTAAATAGATATTCTCCAATAAATTTATATTCTAAACCAAAATACTTTAATCTATCAAGAGAAAGACCCTGATCAACTAATTTTTTAACCTCTTCAATCATACCAGTATTAATTCTTTCTTCAAGTCTAATTTGAATTTTTTTTAATAAAATATCGCGATTAGTTTTAATACCAACTACTTTATAATTTTGAATTCTTGGTTTTATCCCTGTTTCAGAATTGATATTTTTTTTGTTATGTATTTCTATTGATCGTATTATTCTACGTTTTGTGTTATGATAATCAATATTAAATGTATTATAATCTATTTTTTGTAATAAACTCTGTAACGATTTAATACTTTTATTTTCTAACTCTTGTCTTAACTCATAATCAGGAGGAATGTTTGGAATTTTATAATTTAACAAAATAGATTCAATATATAATCCAGACCCCCCACATAAAATGGGTAGTTTATTTTTTTTTATAATACTTTTATACGCATTATAAAAATCATTACTAAATTTATGGATACTGTAATCTTCTAAAGGATCAATAATATCAATTAAGTGATATGGAATAGATTTACCATTTATTTGATATTCAAATAAATCTTTTCCTGTACCTATATCCATATTTTTATATATTTGTCTTGAATCAGCTGATATGATTTCTGTTTCAAACAAATCAGCTAATTTTACAGCAAAATTAGTTTTACCAGATGCGGTAGGACCTAAAATAACAACTAAATCTAGCATAAGATTAATTTATCTGAATTTTTGGATCTAAAACTGTTTCTATTAATTTTGAACAATATTCAAGATGTGATTTGGTATAATAATCCAAAGAATTATTGGACATACTAAAATATATATCTTTTAAAATTTGATTTAGACTGCTTCTTCCAAATGAAATAGCATCAGATGGCATACTATCTACTTTATATAACATATCTGATAACATTTTAATATGCATAATTTGCAACTCTCTTTTATAACTATTAATATTTTCTTTGTTAATTAATTCTTGCCATATAACATTATTAACCTTTAAAAATAGCTCTTCCATTTTAAAAACATTGGATGTATTATTTTTCAATTCATTATCTTTAACACGAGCTAACCTTCTTGGATGATATAGAGAATATAAAGGGTACATTTGCATTCTTTTAACAACTGAATGAATTGGATAATCTGGTCTATCTAATCGCCATACATAACCTCTAAAGTCTTGATTTCTTTCAGGAGCTAGTTTATTTAACAAGTCGGAATCAAAATCAAAAGCATCCTTATCAAAATAATTTACTAAAATAAAATCTAATGCTTCTCTTTGCATCTCTGAACTAACTACAGTAAAAGGAGTTTGCTGCGCTTTATCTCCTACATGGTTTCTGCTAAAATTAATTCCACCAATAAATTTAGTCGCTGATCTTCCAGCATACATATATTCACCAATACCCTGAGAAAAAACACTCCTTATTTTCTGATAAGTTCCTCCTGGGACTTCAAATTTTTCTAGTAAATTATCCCATAGAAAATTAACTTTTTCTAACTCATCTTTGTAAAAATCGATGGGATTACTGCTCATATCCCAGGTATTACACAATGGATCAATACCCCTTGATGAGGTGCCAAATGAATCTTCATCAGTACCGTAAACTAAAAGAGGATGGTTGGATTGAGATGCAATATTTTCTAAATTTTTTAATAAATTATTATCATTAAATTCCTCATATCCATATTGTATAGCCCACATATCGTATGGACCAGGTTTTGTTTGGAAAAGTGTATTTCCACCATCTAGTAAACAAACAGGATGGTAATCCATTACTGATCCGCTAATTCCATATTTTTTTGTAAAATTTTTATCGCTTAATTGTTCAACAGAATATATTGAACTAGCTTTAAAATTATGACGTAATCCTAAAGTATGACCTACTTCATGTAAAACTAAATCAACCAACCCTTGATGAACATAGCGCTCTAAATCTTCTTTAGTGCCACTTAAAGCACCATTTACTAATAATTGATTCCACCCATAAGCCATTTCTCTTTTTAAATGCTCAGAATAGTTACATTTTTCATGACTATGGTCATGACCTTGATGATGATCATGATCATTATGATCATGGTCATTATGACTATGACCTTCATCCCACAACTGTGATAACTCATCTTCAGTAACAGGAACAACATATTCATCAAATTCTTTATAAAAACTTGTTACAAAATCTGCTGCAATTCTTATATCTGCATCATATAATTGTCCATTATAAGGATTTGCTCTACTTGGACCTACTGCATATCCTGCACCTGGTTGTATAAACCATCTAATAGTATTATATCTAATATCTGCAGGGTCCCATGTTGCATCATCAGGCATTTGTTTTGCAACTATTGCATTTTTGAAGCCAATTGCCTCAAAAGCAATATTCCATGCTTCAATACCTTCTCTAATTGCATCTCTAAATTCCTCTGGAACTGTATTTTCAATCCAATACACTATAGGTTCTACAGGTTCAGATAATAGACTAAAAGGGTCTTTTTTTACTAAATTCCATTTTTGTATATATCTTACATATTGTGATTCTTGCAACGTATTGGAATAATCTTGATATATAGTAGAAAAATATCCAACACGATCATCAACAGGTCTTGGAATAAAATCATCTTGTAATAATTCCATGATACTTATATGATATTTCATTTCCATGCTTCTAGAATTTGGCAAGGTATAAGAATCAGTAGATTTTTTACTTCTATAATAAGTAGAAATTTCTAACTCTATATTGCTATCAAAAGAATCGATAGAAATATATGAACTATTTTTTTGATCAAAGATATATCTTCCTTTTGCACGCTGAGAAATGTAGGATATATCCCTAATGAATAATTTATTTGCATCCACAAGAATTGCTTGAGTTGAATCATGTGGCTGTGATATAATTTGTGTAGTAGCTATTATTGAATCAGAAAAATCATTTTCAACTGCTTTAGATATTGATTTTTCTGAATCTGCTCTAAATAAAACATTAATATGAATCATCTGAATATTTTGACCTACTTGTTTAAAAATAAAAGGATATTCATTAAGCATTGCTGAACTTCCATAATAATATGCATCACCAGATTGCCTGGTAATATTAGCCATATACTCAGAGTCAAAATGTTTAGGTTCTAATGCAAGTAACAGTTGATTTTTATTTTCATTATAGTATAAATCCCATAAGCCAAAAATTTCTTGGTAATCTTTAACTACATCTAAATATTTTGGTAAAGAGCTTTTAGATTTAGGTGAAACATTTTTAATTTTTTTTGCAGATTTTTTAGCAGGTTTTTTTAAAAAATCAATATCAAGCTGCTTATATGGATCACCAATTATATAACTTGAAATAAAAAATATTAAACAGAATGTTTTTAAATACTTCACCATGGTTTAAATTAATAAAAGACAATTAATTTTCATAATTATTGTATTTTTAAAATTTGATGTCTTTTAGGACCAATAGAAACAATCTCTATTGGAACATTAATTGCTGATGATAAATACTTAATATATTCTTTTGCTTCTAAAGGTAATTCTTCAAAACTATTACACTTTTCGATGGAACAATTCCATCCCTTGAAAGATTTATATACAGGTTTAATTTCATCCAAAAAATTTAATACTTTACTCATTTCTGATATTTTTTTACCCTTATAATCATAATGAGTACATACGTGTATTGTCTCAAAACTATCTAAAATATCTAATTTAGTCAATGCAATACCTGTTAAACCATTAATTAATGCACTATACTTTGCTGCAACAAGATCAAACCAGCCACATCTTCTTACCCTTCCAGTTGTTGCACCTAGTTCTTTACCAATTGATTGTAATTTTTTACCATTATCATCAAAAAGCTCTGTTGGGAATGGACCTCCTCCAACTCTAGTCACATAAGCCTTAAAAATACCTACTATATTATCTAGCTTATTACCTGGAATTCCTAAGCCTGTACTAATACCCCCTGATGAGCAATTTGATGAAGTAACATAGGGAAATGTACCATGATCTATATCAAGCAATGTTCCTTGTGCTCCTTCAATTAATATATTGGGGTTCGACTGATTAAATAATATTGGGAAAGAATCATTAATAAAATTCTTAATTTTTTTACATGATTTATAATATTGATTTAAATTAATATTCAATAAATCATCAGAATTAATTTCATTTTTAGTAAGGGCCATGTCAATGCGCTGTTCTAATTTTGTTTTTAATAGGTCAATATCTAGTAAATCAATTGCTCTAATGCCAATACGCTGATATTTGTCTTGATATGTTGGACCAATACCTTTACACGTAGTCCCAATCTTTCCACCAGATTTACTTTCATTTAACTGGTCTATTAATTTATGTAATGGTGTTACTATATGAGCATAGTAATCAATAATAATTCTATTATTATAATCTATATTATTATTATTTAAACATTCAATTTCTTCAACAATACCATCTGGATCAACCACCATCCCCTTACCTAAAATACATACATTATTTTTTCTTAATATTCCTGTTGGTATTTGATGTAAAACTATTTTCTTATCATCTTTATATACTGTATGGCCTGCATTACTACCCCCCTGGTATCTAGCCACAACATTTACATTTTTACTAAGTAAATCAACAATTTTACCTTTACCTTCATCCCCCCATTGTCCACCAACTATTACATTAATTGACATATTTTAATTCTCCTCCGCTTCAATATTATATTTTTCTTCTAAGTACAATGTTATAGGGCTTGCAATAAATATTGATGAATATGTTCCTAAAATAATTCCAATAATTAAAGCAAATGAAAAAGGTCTTAAAACATCTCCTCCATATATATATAATACAATAACTACTATTAGAGTCGTTATAGATGTTACTAAGGTTCTATTTAGTGTTTGATTTAAGGATGTATTAAATACTTTTTTCTTATCACGGTATGGATTTAACAACATGTTTTCACGAATCCGATCATAGATAACAATTGTATCATTTAAAGAATATCCTACGATTGTTAATAAAGCAGCAATAATCGATATGCTTATTTCCATATTCATAAAAACAAATATTCCCAATGTTATTAATACATCATGAAGTAGTGCAAATAAACTTCCAATAGCATAATATCCGTCAAATCTAATGCTAATGTAAAGAGCTATAAGTAATAAAGATGCGATAATAGCATTCCTAGCATTTACTTTAAGCTCATCTCCAATTTTGGGACCAATAGATTCTATCTGATTAATGCTATATTGATTATCATAAACCTTACTCAACACATCATTTATTACCTGCTCGTTTGATAAATAGCCCATTTTAAGTAAAATATATGTTTCATTATTTGAATTTACTTCTACAACACTTACAGGTTGTTTTAAATCCTGTTCTAGCACCTGCCTTAAATTACTTAAGTTAACATCTGTGTCAACTTGAACATTTATTAATGTACCTCCTGTAAAATCAATAGAGCTTTTAACTCCAACAATTAATAATGACATTACGCTTACCAAAAAAATAACTAAAGATATCAACAGCATTGACTTAAAATAATTTGTAAAATTAAAATTTATTTTGCTAATCATATACTTAAATTTTCAATTTGATTTAATTTAAACAATGTCAAAAAAATTGTTTTTGTAAAAAAAATAGCTGTAAACATTGAACATAAAATTCCAACACTTAAAGTGGTCGCAAAACCAACAATAGGCCCTGATCCTAAAAATGATAAAATAAAAGCTGTTAATAGTGTTGTAATATTTGCATCTAAGATTGTAACAAAGGCTTTATTATAACCATTTTTAATCGCAGCATAATTTGGTGTTTTTGAATTGATTTCTTCCCGAATTCTTTCAAAAATAATGACATTTGCATCAACTGACATCCCGATAGTTAATAATAATCCTGCAATACCTGGAAGTGTCAAAACTGCATTCATAGTATATAAGACTGCAAAAACAATAATAATATTACAAACAACTGCCAAATTAGCGATTATACCTGATCCCTTATAATATAAAATCATGAAAATTAAAACTAACATTAGACCTATGATCATTGAATTTGCACCATCATTAATAGAGTCTTCTCCAAGTGATGGGCCTACATAATTTGTTTGTACAATAGAAATAGGTGCTGGTAATTCACCTGCTTTTAATACACTAGCAATATCTTTTGCTTCTTGCATACTCTCAAAACCACTAATTTGAGTACTACCTGAAGAGATTTTATCTCTAATAAAAGGCGCCATAAATACTAAATCATCCAAAATAATTGCAACCTGCCTATTTATATGTGCAGCTGTAAATTTACTCCATTTTTTTCTTCCTTCTTTGTTCATATCTAAATTCACAACCCATTGACCTGCATTATTATTACCCATATCAGCGACAACTGCCTTAGGAGTTTGAATCATACCTCCAGATATAGCAGGATTGGATGCCACTAAATACAATCTATAAAATTCAATATAATCATTACTTTGAGTATTGTATGATAAAGGCTTACTATCCCATACTATTTTACTATTTGACTTAACTAAATCTAAAATTTCAGTTGATTGTAAAATTTCTTTTATTTGATTAATATTTTGGCCCCTAACTAAAAATCCTTCTGATCCTGAATCTGGAATCATTAGACTATCTAAATCAATAATACCATTCATATTATTATTAATATAATTATTTATTTTTTGAATAACTTCAGAAAGCTGACCTTGAGTTTTCACTAGAGATAATTCAAAATCTGCTGTTCTTTGAATATATTGTTTTGCTTTTCCAATATCTGATATACCTGCTAATTCTACAACAAGTCTATTATCTCCTAACTTTTGTATACTTGGCTCACCAACACCATATTGATCGTGATCTTCAATTCTGTTACGCATTACATCCAAAATACTTTGCATTGCATATTCATGCTGTTTTTGTATTTCTTGCATTACTTGATAATTATCAGATGATTTTGATAGATTTGAAAAGTATTTATTTAATTTAATATTATTTGATTTACTATAATTATCTACCTCTTTCAAGAATAAAGAATTATTCTTTAAAGAATTTTGTTGAGCATTATTCAAAATAATATCTAATTCTTTTTTTGATTGTTTAGATAGGTTCTTTTTAGCCAATCTTTCTAAGAATAAAAAATCGTCCAATTCTAGAATGATATTTAGTCCACCTTTTAAATCTAACCCGAGGTTTAAACTTTTATCTTGTTTGGAATTATTATCAAACACAAAATAATCAATTGATGGATATATATAGTAGAATGAGCCAATCAAAATTGACATAATTATAAGCCATCGAATTTTTAAATTATTTAACATTTAGGAATTATATATATTAATATTCAATTAACTGTTTTTAGTTATTTAAATTTAAGGGTAATTTTTTACATAGATAAAACATTTTATTGAAAATTAGGAATATTGTAAAAAAAAATATCAAATCGTAAATTTGAAAATATTTTTTAATAAAAATGAAATCATTTAAAACAAAAACCATATCAGTTCTAAATCAAAAAGGTGGCGTTGGTAAAACAACTTCAGCTGTCAACATTGCATCTTTTTTAGCTATAACGGAAACACCTATTCTAATTATTGATATGGATCCACAAGGGAATGCTTCGACAGGCCTAGGAGTTGGAAATCAGAAATCAACTATTTATGATTTACTAATTAATAATAAAAATATAGATAGTGCAATACAGAAAACAGAAATTGATTTTCTAGAAATTATTCCATCTAACTCTCAATTAGCTGGTGCAGAAATTGAATTAGTGAGTATGTTTACCAGGGAAACAATTTTAAAACAAATTATTCAAAATGTTGCTGGAAAATATAAATATATTATTATTGATTGTCCTCCATCACTAGGTTTATTAACAATCAATGCTTTAACAGCAAGTGATTCAATTATTATACCAATTCAATGTGAATATTATGCACTAGATGGATTATCACAATTATTAAATACAATTAGATTGGTACAAAAAAATCTAAATTCTAAATTAACAATTGAAGGAATCTTAATCACTATGTTTGACTCAAGATTAAATTTATCACAGCAAGTTTTAAAAGAGGTAAAAGATTACTTTGGAGATAAAGTTTATAAAACTTTAATTAATAGAAATGTAAAGCTAGGAGAAGCTCCTAGTCATGGTAAACCAATTATTTTATATGATGCTTCATCAACTGGATCACAAAACTATATGAATTTAGTTTCAGAAATATTACAATATAATGACTAAGGTACTTGGCAAAGGATTAGGTGCTTTAATTAGAAATTATAATTCAAGCGTTGAATCAGAAGAATTTAATGCGAAGCTTTCAATTAAAAAAATTGTTCCAAATAAAAATCAACCAAGGAAATATTTTGATTCAAAAGAACTTAGCAGTTTAATTAATTCAATTAAAGAAAAAGGAATAATACAACCATTAACCGTAAGAAATATTGGAAATAATAACTTTGAAGTTATAGCTGGTGAAAGAAGATTCAGAGCAGCAAAAAAACTCAAATTAAATTCAGTACCTGCATATATATTAAATATTAAAAATGATTTTGAAATGATGGAATTAGCTCTTATCGAAAATATACAAAGATCTAATTTAAATTCAATGGAAGAAGCAGAAGGGTATATGTATTTGAAAAATGAATATAATTTTAGTCAATCACAAATTGCAGAAAAAATATCAAAAAGTAGATCTGAAATTGCAAATAAGATGAGATTACTAAATTTACCCAAAAATATACAATCAAGTTTGAAAAACAGAGATATAGAATATGGCCATGCAAGAGCATTGCTAGGCCTCAAAGATATTTTTAATTTAAATTTAATTCATAAAAGAATACTTGCTCAAAAGCTCAGCGTTCGTAATACTGAAAAAATAATAAAAGATATTAATAATAAAAAGTTCCTTACAAAAACTTCAGTCAAACGTAAAAAATCGATAGAAGAAAAAAAGCTTGAAATATTTTTTGATTCTAAGGTTAAAATTAAAAAAAATTCTAAACACAAAGGGAAAATTGAAGTTTATTTTAATTCAAAATCAAATTTAAAAAACATCGTAGATAAAATTTTAGATGAAAAAATATAAAATTATTATTTTAAACAACAGCAATCAAAGTAACTATACTTTACTAATCAATAAACTTAGTGCATATATATACTTTTCTATAATCATACTAATCATTAGCTTTTCAATTTTTGGCTTTTTTAGATTCTTAAATCCGCATGTTAAACAAAACGATTATAATCTTATGAAAAGCTTTAAAAAAGAAACTAATAATATATTTGAAATAGTTAATCTTGATTCAATAATAGCTAATAATCAACAAATAAAATCATACTTAGATTTAGTACCAAATCAGAAACCTGTTGATGGGATTGTTACAAAAGGGTTAAGCGACCACAATTCAAACCATAATGGTATTGATATTGCCACAAGAAATAATAGCCCTGTTTTATCGGCTCAACAAGGAATGGTTGTTTTTTCGGACCTCTTGAATGATTATGGTAATACAGTAATCATTTCTCATCCTAATAGCTATTATACTGTTTACTCTCACTTAGAAAAATCAATTGTTAATCAAAGAGATTATTTATCTGCAAATCAAATAATTGGTTATGTTGGTCAAACAGGCAATAGCGATGGGCCACATTTACATTTTGAAATATGGAAAAATAATCATATACTTGACCCGCGTGATTTTATTGAAGAATATAAATTAAAAGATGTCTCTGTTGAATAATAAAAACAATAACATTAGCTCTATTGTAGGCCCTGAAATGGAAATAAAAGGTGATGTTTCTGTTAAGGGAGATTTATTAATTTACGGTACTATTCATGGTGATGTGAAATCTAGTGGAGATATTATCACAGCAAAAGATTCTGTGATAAATGGTAATATGGAATCTCAAAATGCTTCAATTAGTGGAAAAATAAAAGGAAATCTTGCCATCAAATCTAAAATCACTCTTAAAAAAAATGCACACTTGGAGGGTGATTTAAAAGCAGCTATAATAACACTAGAAGAAGGTGCTAAATTTGATGGAATGTGCAGTATGGTCAATCAGAAACTTAATAATGCGACAACCATAAATCGCAGTTTTAAAACTGCTAATGAGCAAGTTTAATAAAAACTTACAAAAAGCAATCAGTATTTCTTCAACTATATTAGGGTCTATTTTACTATTTGGTGTAATCGGTTTTTTTTTAAAAAATAAATATGATAGTAATATATTTTTTACTGCGTCATTGATCCTCGGATGTATCATTGGACTTTATGAATTATACAAGCAAATTAAATAGATGATTGTTCTATTTAATTTATTAATATCTATTTTTTGTGTCATTCATATTTTTTTGTTCTATCATTTAAAAATAAAAATGCATCCAAACTATTTTGCTAACCATGCTATAATATTTATTTTAAAAATATCATTTATTTCAATGTTTATTTACTTTTTTATTTTTAATTTAAGTATCTCGAATTATAAACAATTTATTATTTCTGGAGTTTTTAATTTTACACTTTTTCATATTATTGAAGGGTTAATTAGTCAAAAAAAAATATTCAAATAGTGAAAAAATTTAATAAAATTTTCATATTTACCTTAAGTTCAATTGCAATGTTGAGTGGTGCATCAGGAGAGTTCACAGGATGGGGAGATGCAATCTTACATCATGTCGCTGATTCTAAATCTGTTCCTTTTTATGGGATTCAAATATCTAAGCATATTGTAATGCTACTTATATCTGCATTTGTAACAATTCTACTTTCAGTTATAGCTACAAAAAAATATAGAAATAATATAAATGCTAAACCCTCTGGACTATCTCAAATTTTTGAGATTTTAATGGACTTTATAAATAAAGAAATTGTTATTCCTAATATTGGTAAAAGCTACACTCGAACATGGACACCTGTAGCAATGAGTTTTTTTGTCTTTATATTAACATGCAATTTATTGGGCTTAGTACCATTTTTTGAATACATTAAACCCGGAGGCTATGGTGGGGGCTCTACAGCAACAGGAAATTTTGGTGTAACATTGGGGCTTGCTACAATTACGTTTTTTGCAATTATAGTTGCTGGTGTAAAAAAGCATGGATTCATAGGTCACTGGAAAAACATGGTCCCAAGTGGAGTTCCAGCACCTGTATTAATTATATTAATTCCCATTGAAATAATTGGAATGTTTGTAAAACCATTTGCTTTAATTATGAGGCTTGGAGCAAATATGACAGCAGGTCATATTGGCATGGTTGCTATTTTTGCTTTGCCTATAATATTAGGAAATGGGATTGCGGGTATTAATGACCCCTCTGTTTTCAATTATCCAATTGGATTTTTAGCAGGTTTTATTGCGGTTTTATTAAATACTGCAATCTATGGTTTAGAGATAATTGTAAGCTTAGTACAAGCTTATGTTTTTACACTTTTGTCATGCGTCTTTATTGGTATGGCAATTCACGCAGATCATTAAATAATAATAAGGAGAATGAAAATGTTAACATTAAGAAAAACAATACTAGGAATAATTGGTATATCTTCAGTTTTTGCAGCTAATCCAGGTGCTGCGCTTGCACCATTGGGCGCTGGGATTATTGTTATTGGGGCCGCTGTTGGAATTGGTATGTTTGCTTCAGCTGCAGCTAATGCTATTGCAAGGCAACCTGAAGCAGCTAAAGATATTAGTGGTGCAGTTAACTTACCATTATTTCTACTTGAAGGTGTTGCAATTATTGCTTTAGTTGTTTGTATACTTGCAGTTGTAGGATAAAAAATATATGAATAAATCAAAATATTTTATTTATATAATTGCTATAAACAATCTATTTGCAGCTGGTGGTGGTGGAAGTTGGATAAACGATTGGCTCATGCCAAATACAGGCCTAACATTATGGACAATAGCAACTTTTCTATTTCTATTGTTTGTTTTACGCTGGAAGGCCTGGGGGCCCCTTATGGATGCATTGGATGCTCGTGCCAAGCAAATTGAAGAGTCTTTATCAAAAGCTGAAAAAGTTACTGCAGATGCTGAAGTTCAGGCTGAAAAAAACGAACAAATATTACAGGATGCTAGAAATGAAGCACAAGAAATCATCAGCAAAGCAAGAGAAGCTGGAGATAAATTAAAACAAAAACTTGAATTAGATGGCAAAAATCAATACGACAGTATGCTTATTAAAGCAAAAGATCAAATCGAATCTGAAAAACAAAGAGCTTTAAACGAAATTAAAGACACTGTTGTTGATGTTGCATTGAAAGCATCTGAGAAAGTTATTAAACGTAATCTGAATGCAGATGATAATAAAAAGATGATTGAAGAAACAGTGGATGAATTTAAACATGCTAATTAATAATGAAAAATAGCTATAAATATGCAAAAACTCTTTTTGATATTTGTTTAAAGACAGATAAAATAACAACTTTAAAAAAAGAATTTGAGGTTATTGCTTATTTATACAAAAAAGTATCAACTTTTAGATTAATTTTGATCACAAAAAAAATTGATACCAATATAAAAGCTGATATAATAAATAATACTTTAAAAATGTTAGATCCATTAACATTAGAATTTTTAAATATTATTATAGAAAATAATGATTCAAATGAATTATTAAATATTATATCAAGATTCAATCATTTAAGTGAGTCTCAACTAGGTTTGAATAAAGTTGATATTATTACAGCAGCCAAACTCAGTGATGAAGAGATAAAATCTCTTTCAATCAAAATAGATGGAATACTAAAAAATTCTCCTTCTGTTAATAATATTGAAGATCCAAGCATTATTGGAGGCTTAAAATTAAGAGTAGGTAACAATGTGTTTGATAATTCCGTTAGTTATCAAATCAATCAATTAAAAAAAACTTTACATAATATGTAATCGGGAGTAATAATGGATTTTAAAACAGATGAAATAGTTTCTTTACTAAAAGAACAACTACAAAACCATAATGTTGATATTGATGTATCAGAAGTTGGAGAAATAACATATGTTGGCGATGGGGTTGCAAGGGTAAGCGGTTTAGAAAACATAATGAGCTCAGAATTAGTTGAACTTCCAAATAATGTTTTTGGTATGGCCCTAAATCTTGAAACAGATAATGTAGGTATCGTATTATTTGGTAACTCTAGCTTAGTTAAAGAGGGTGATACTGCCAAAAGAACAGGGAAAATTGTTGAAGTACCTATAGGAGAGGAGCTATTAGGAAGAGTTGTTAATCCACTTGGTCAACCACTTGATGGAAAAGGAGCAATTAATTCTAATAAATCATATCCTATTGAACGTAAAGCATTAGGAGTTATGCAACGTCAGCCCGTTGTTGAACCATTACAAACCGGTCTTAAAAGTATTGATAGTATGATTCCAATTGGGAGAGGCCAAAGAGAATTAATTATTGGAGATAGGCAAACTGGCAAAACTGCAATTGCTATTGATGCAATAATCAATCAAAAAGATGCATTCAAAGCTGGAGATCCAGTTTACTGTATTTATGTTGCAATAGGGCAAAAAGCTTCAACTGTAGCTAGAGTCGTAAATGAGCTAGAGAAAGCTGGAGCTATGGAATATACTATAGTAGTTGCTGCTAATGCTTCTGATCCAGCACCAATGCAATACATTGCACCATATGCAGGAGCTTCTATGGGTGAATATTTTAGAGATAATAGTAAACACGCCCTTATTGTATATGATGATTTAACAAAACAAGCTAGTGCATACAGACAAATGTCATTACTGCTAAGACGTCCTCCTGGAAGAGAGGCTTATCCTGGTGATGTTTTCTATTTACATAGTCGGTTGCTTGAACGTGCTAGTAAATTAAGCAAAGAGCTTGGTGGAGGTTCATTAACTGCTCTTCCTGTTATTGAAACTCAAGAAGGTGATGTATCTGCTTATATCCCTACAAATGTAATTTCAATTACAGATGGTCAAATATTTTTAGACTCTGATATATTTAATGCTGGCGTAAGACCTGCGGTTGATGTTGGAATTTCTGTATCAAGGGTGGGTGGAGCCGCTCAAATTAAGGCCATGAAATCTATTGCTGGTACTCTAAGGCTCGATTTAGCTCAATTTAGGGAGTTAGAAGCATTTGCTAAATTTGGTTCTGATTTAGATGAATCAACTCTACAACAATTAAATCGTGGTAAAATCATGGTAGAGATATTAAAACAAAACCAATATGTTCCGATGTCAGTATCTAACCAAATTGCAATTATATATGCTGGTATTAATGGGTTTTTAGATAATGTGGGGATTGAAAATATTAGTAAATATGAGAAAGAGTTGGTAGAGTATTTGGAAGCTAATAATCAAAGTACGCTTGATAAAATAGCAAGTTCAGGTAAGCTAGATGAAAGCAATGAACAAGAACTAAAAAGTGCGCTAGATGCATTTACGAAGACATTTAATAGTTAATGGCAAATCTAAAAAATATAAGATCTCAAATAAAGTCTGTAACTAGTATTCAAAAGGTTACAAAAGCAATGAAAATGGTAGCTGCAGCAAAACTAAGAAAATCTCAAGAGAATATGGAAAAAGGTAGACCTTATTCAAATAGAATTAAAGATTTAATAAGTAATTTGATTGATGATGTTGATAATTCCTTGCTTCCTCTTTTAAATAAACCTAAAAATACAAAAAAACATGGATTAATTATAATTACAGCAGATAGAGGATTAGCAGGTTCTTTTAATTCTAATATTATTAAAAAAGCTGAAAATATAATCAATGAAATTGGTCATGAAAATTGTCTATTATTTTGTGTAGGCAAAAAAGGTTATGAATATTTCTCAAAAAGACAATTTAATGTAGCGGAATATTATGAAGATTTATGGATAGGTCTCAATTATAACAAAGCAATAAATCTAGGTCAAAATGTTATTGGATATTTTTCAAATCACAAAGTAGATAAAGTAGATGTTATATATAATTATTTTAAAAATGCTGGATCGCAAGAGGTATTAAAAAGTCAAATCTTACCAATTGAATTCAAAAATAAAGAAGACGATACACAGTTAACTGATATAATTTATGAGCCTTCAAAAATTGAATTAGTAAAATCACTAGTACCTAAATATTTCAATACTCAAATATGGCAATTTTTATTAGAATCATTTGCAAGTGAACAAGCAGCTAGAATGCTCGCAATGGAAAATGCAACAGAAAATGCAAAAGAGATGATTAGCGAACTAAATTTAGAATTTAACAAAGCAAGGCAAACTGCTATTACTACAGAAATGTTAGAAATTGTGGGTGGTGCTGAAGCTTTATCAAATTAAAGAAAGGAACTATAAAATTATGCAGGGTAAAATATCACAAATTATGGGAGCAGTTGTTGATGTAGAATTTCCTGGAGGAAAACTACCAGAAATTTTAAATGCTCTTGAAATTGAAAGAGATGATACTGATAATCTAATACTAGAAGTTGCTCAACATCTTGGTGAATCAACTGTAAGAACAGTCGCTATGGATACTACTGACGGTCTAGTTAGAGGGCATGCTGTGAAAGATTTAGGGGAACCAATTTCTGTTCCTGTTGGAGAAAATGTTCTTGGAAGATTATTTGATGTAATAGGGAATACAATTGATGGTAAAGATGAGATTCCAAATAGTAAAAAATACCCTATTCATAGACCTGCTCCGAAACATGAGGATCTAACCACAGAAGCAGAAGTTTTGGTTACTGGCATTAAAGTTGTTGATTTAATGGAGCCATATACAAAAGGTGGGAAAACGGGATTATTTGGAGGAGCAGGTGTAGGAAAAACGGTTTTAATCCAAGAGTTAATTAGAAATATTGCAACTGAACATGGTGGTTATTCTGTATTTGCAGGTGTAGGTGAAAGGACAAGAGAAGGAAATGATTTATATAGAGAAATGACAGAGTCAGGTGTAATAGATAAAACAGCTATGGTATTTGGACAAATGAATGAGCCACCCGGTGCTAGATTAAGAGTTGCTTTAAGTGCATTATCTATGGCAGAATACTTTCGTGATGAAGAAGGTAAGGATGTTCTTTTATTTGTAGATAATATTTTTAGATTTACGCAAGCAGGATCTGAGGTATCAGCACTTTTAGGTCGAATGCCTTCTGCTGTAGGATACCAACCAACGCTTGGAACAGAAATGGGTGATTTACAAGAACGAATTACATCTACAAAAAATGGTTCTGTAACCTCTGTACAGGCAGTATATGTACCAGCTGATGATTTAACAGATCCAGCTCCAGCTACTGCATTTGCTCACTTAGATGCAACATCAGTACTTGAAAGAAAAATTGCTGAATTAGGTATATATCCTGCTGTTGATCCTCTAGCATCATCATCTAGAATTTTAGATCCTAGAGTAATTGGTGATAGACACTACAATACTGCTAGATCCGTACAAAAAATTCTTCAAAACTATAATGAGCTTAAAGATATTATTGCAATTTTAGGAATGGATGAATTATCTGATGATGATAAACAAACTGTACACAGAGCAAGAAGAATGCAAAAGTTTTTATCACAGCCATTTTTTGTAGCTGAACAATTTACAGGCACTCCAGGTAGATATGTTTCTCTAGAAGATACAATTGCTGGATTTGAGGCAATATTAAATGGTGATTGTGATGAGCTTCCTGAAAATGCATTTATGTATGTAGGTACAATTGATGAGGTATTTGAAAAAGCAAAATCTATGAAAAAATAATGAAAACATTTCATTTAGATATTATAACACCAACAAGTACTCATACATATGAAAATATTTCATATTTAAGAATTCCTGGACTAGATGGGTTAATTGGAATAGAAGCAAATCACGCGAATGCCATTATTGCTTTAGATATTGGTGAAATAAAACTCAATATAAATGGAAAAAATTTATTTTTCTCTACTAGTGGTGGTTTTACTGATATTCAATCAAAAGGAGTGCAATTATTATTAGAAACGTTTGAACAATCAAACAATATTGATCAAAATCGTGCTGAAAAATCTTTACAAAAAGCTAAAGAACGTCTTGGTGATAAATCTCAAGATTTTGAAAGAGCAAATCAATCACTTAAAAGAGCAAAAAATAGAATTTCAGTTTTTAATAAAAAATAGAGGAGTAATATGAAAAAAATGTTAATAATTATTTTCAGTTTATCAGCAATTTTTGGTACTGCTACCAATAAAGAATACAAAAAGCTTGTTAAAGAAAATTCATGGAATGCAGTGTATCCAAAAGTTATTATAAAAGATGCAGTAAAAAATGATAAAGACATGCAAGCTCTTTACAAGGAATCTGATATTCCAGAAAAATATGCCGAATTAATTGCTCTTGCTGTTTCAGCTGCATTAAAATGTCAATATTGTATTCCTGCTCATAAGCAATTTGCGTTAGATGCTGGTGCAACAGAAGAAGAAATAAAAATTGCAGTTAATATTGCTGCACATGTTGCAAGTGGTAGTACTTTATTTTATGGTAATGAGTTTGATCTAGAATTATTTAAAAAGCAATTAGAAAAAAAATCTAAATAATTTAATAACTCATTTTTTATATACTATCTTGCCATTAACTATCGTATATAAAATTTCAATATCTAAAATATTTTTGTGATTAACTGATAGTATATCATCGGATATTATTGTTAAGTCTCCATTAAATCCTGGAGAAATTTGTCCTTGATGATGTTCATTAAAACTACCATATGCTCCCCATTTTGTAAACATTTTTAAAGCATCATCAGAGATAACTTTTTCTTGTGGTTGAAATCCCATTTTAGGGAATGAAGTATGATCTTGCCTAGTAACTGCAGCATAAAATTCAAAAAGAGGATTACCTGCCTCTATAGGACAATCTGATCCCCCAGGTATTTTTACACCCATATTGATAAAGGATTGCCATCTTGAAATTAATTTTAAGCGGTGATTTCCAATTCTCTCTGGTAACCAATGCATATCACTAGTACAATGTGAAGGCTGCATTGAAGGCACAATATTATATTTCTTAAATTTTACCATATCTTCATCTGAAACCATTTGAGCATGCTCAATTCTCCATCTTCTATCGTTATTTTTCCCTACAACTGATGCATAATGATCCAGAACATATGTATTCCCCCTATCACCAATTGCATGAGTATTTAATTGATAATTATTTTTATAACATAACTGAGCCAGATTTCTAAAATCTTCTTTACTAATTAAAATTAATCCACAATTATTTGTATCATCACAATAAGGCTCATGCAAAGCAGCACCTCTACTACCCAGAGCTCCATCAATAAATGCTTTAACAGACCTTATAGTTAAATACTCATTTTTATAATGGCCATTTTTAAAAAAATCGTTTAATAAACTTTGATCATTACCAGCCAACATACCATAACAGCGTAATGGTAATTTATTCTCTTGAATCAATTCTTGGATAGACTCAACAATAGTACGGTCTTGCCATGCATCATGAACTGTGGTTATTCCCATTTTTACTGCTTTTTGAGAAGCTAATAAAATCCAATCTTTCACATTTTTCTTACTTTCTTTAGGTAAAAAAGGTTTAAACGGATTCATGGAATTATCAATTAGTATACAATTATTAATAACTTGGCCACCATCAATCTCGTCTAGCTCAGAAATTGTTTGAGATATTATTTTAACCGCTTGATTATTTACCCAAGCAGCATGCCCATCTATTCTAGTCAGATATATTGGTTGTATTATATTTAATGAATTTAAATAATCAGAAATAGGAAAAGATTTTTCTTCCCATAAATTTTGATCCCAGCCAAAACCTAATATCCATTCATCTGGCTTTTTATTTTTAGCACATTCTCTAATTAAGTCTAAAACTTTATCTACAGATTGAACATTTTTCAAATCAATAAGATTAAGTCTTTTACCAAAATTCTTCAAATGAAAATGGGAGTCTATAAAACCTGGTATAACTGTTGCACCTTTTAAATCGATAGTATCAAATTTTTTATTAATATTATTTAGCAATGCAATCTTACCATTTTCAATCGATAGTGATTGTATCTTAGGATACTGCTCATTTAGAGTAATAATATTTCCATTAATAAAATTAATTGAGTTCATATCATAAATTTAATGTTTTATCACATAATATTAATTAATTTATTCTACTAATTAATATTTTAAATATGATTGATTTAAGAAGCGATACAGTTACACTCCCTACTAATAAAATGAAACAATTCATTATGGATTCTCCATTAGGAGATGATGTATATGGTGAAGACCCTTCTGTTAATTTGTTACAAAATAAGATTGCAAAAATATTTAATAAAGAATCTGCTTTGTTTGTTCCTTCAGGAACAATGGCAAATTTAATTTCTGTATTAACTCACTGTAATCGTGGAGATGAAGTTATTCTAGGTAATAAATCTCATATCTTTTTTTATGAAGCAGGAGGAATATCTGCATTTGGAGGCGTTCATTCTCATCAAATTAATAATAATGATGATGGTACAATAAATATAAATGATATTGTAAGTGCCATACGAAAAAAAGGAGATGATCATTTTCCAAAAACAAAATTGATTTGTTTAGAAAACACGCACAATGCTTGTTATGGATCGCCAATTAATACTGATTTTTTTAATGAAGTAAAAAATATAGCAAAAAAACATAATATTCCTATACATTTAGATGGTGCAAGAATATTTAATGCAGCAATTGCACTAAATAAATCTGTAGATGAATTAACAAAAGATTGTGATTCTGTTTCATGCTGTTTATCAAAAGGTTTATCAGCTCCTGTAGGTTCTGTTATTCTAGGAAACAAAAATTTTATATCTAAAGCAAAAAGTCTAAGAAAAGCGCTTGGTGGAGGAATGAGACAAGCAGGATTAATTGCATCAGCCGGGATTTTCAGTTTGGATCATATGGTAAATAGAATAAAAGATGATCATTCAAATGCAAAAATACTAGCTGGTAAATTAAATTTAATAAAAAATATTGAAATTAACTTAAATCAAGTCCATACAAATATTATTTTTATTTACAATAGAGATAAAACTCTATCTAATCAAGATATGCTATTATCTTTAGAAAAAAATAATATAAAAATTGATTATAAAGGAAATAGTAAATTTAGATTAGTTACACATTCAAGTTTTAAAAAAGAAGATATTAATACTGTTATAAAAGTATTTAGAAAAATTTTTAAGGATTAAAAATGTCAAAAAGCGTTACACCTAAAAGCAAAGATTATTCCAAGTGGTATACTGATGTTATAACTAAAGCTGAACTTGCAGATTATGGACCTGTAAAAGGAACAATGATAATCAGACCTTATGGATTTAAAATTTGGGAAAATATAAAAAATATTTTTGATTTAGAATTTAAAAAAACAGGTCATACCAATGCATATTTTCCACTTTTTATACCTAAATCTTTTCTTAATAAAGAAGCAGAGCATGTTGAGGGATTTGCCAAAGAATGTGCCATTGTAACACATTCTAGATTAACTGCTGATGATGATGGTTCATTAACTCCTGACCCTAATTCTAAACTTGAAGAAGAAGTTATTGTTAGGCCGACAAGTGAAACAATTATTTGGTCCATGTATAAAAAATGGATTAAATCACATAGAGATTTACCCCTTTTAATCAATCAATGGGCTAATGTTGTAAGGTGGGAAATGAGAACACGTCTTTTTTTACGAACAAGTGAGTTTTTATGGCAAGAAGGACATACAGCTCATGCAACAGAAAAAGAAGCTATAGATGAAACACATAAAATTCTAAATATTTATCAAAATGTTGTAGAGAACTTTATGGGGATACCATTAACTGTTGGCCGAAAATCAGATAGTGAAAAATTTGCTGGAGCTGTTGAAACTTTTTCTATTGAAGCAATGATGGGTGATAAAAAAGCATTACAAGCGGGAACTTCACATTACTTAGGTCAAAATTTTTCTAAAGCTTTTGATGTAAAATTTCAAGATTCAGATAATAAAGAAAAACATGTCTATGCTACTAGCTGGGGAGTAAGTACCCGTTTAATTGGAGCACTCATTATGGTTCATGGAGATGATAAGGGATTAAGACTCCCACCTAAAATTGCACCAATACAAATTGTGATTGTACCTATATATAAATCAGATAATGATTTAGAAATTATAACAGAATATGTTAGTCCAATTGTAAATTATATGAAACAAAATAATATTTCATGTTATTTTGATACTAGAGATAAGCTCTCTCCAGGATTTAAATTTAATGAATGGGAAATGAAGGGTGTTCCACTACGAATTGAAGTTGGGATGAGAGATCTTAATAGTAAAATTTTAACAATTGCAAGACGCGATAATAATGAAAAGTCAACTGTAAAAATAGATGATGCAAACAAATTATTAGTTAATAACTTAAATGATATACAAAAATGTTTATATAATGAAGCTCTCAATTTTAAAAATAAAAATACATTCCAGACAGATGACTATAATGAATTTAAAAAAATTATTTCTGATGGTGGTTTTGTAGAATGTGGTTGGGATGGAAATGAAGAAACGGAAACAAAAATCAAATCAGAAACTAATGCAACAATTCGATGCATACCATTTAACCAAGAAAAAAAATTAAAGTGTATTTATACTCAAAATCCTGCTAAATATACTGTAGTATTTGCTAAAGCCTATTAATAGTGATTTATACAACTGATGCAATTGTTCTAAATAATAGAAAATATAGTGATTCAAGCTTAATATGTAATCTCTATTCAAAAGATTATGGGAAATTAAGCATTATTGCGAAAGGAGTTAGAAAAGTTAAAAATTTAAATGGCGCAATTTTACAGCCACTAAATCATATTAACTTAGTATACTACTTTAAATCTAAAAGAAATATTCAAACTTATAAAGAAGCATCAATCATAAAAAAATATGATGATATTTCTAAAAATTATAATAAAATTTTAATTAGTTCTGTCATACTAGATATGATAAATTATTCAAGTATAGAGGATAATCCCTGTGATATTATTTTTCGTCTAACTAATAAAACTTTAGATAAAATAAACTCATCAGAATCAACAAATATTTTCTATTATTTTATTTTTTTTAATATTCAGCTATTGATTTATTTAGGATATAAACCTTTAATAAAAAGATGCTACAAATGTAGTAAGACTCTAGATAATGCATCATTTAATGATAAATCAGGACAATTAGAATGCACTAGTTGCTGCTCAAGTAATATTAAATTAAATGCAAATTCAATTCAATTAATAAATAAATTCTTTAATACACACATTGATAAAATAAATACTCATTTTAATCTAGATAATGGAACATTAAATAATATTAAAAAATATTTTTTTCACTATATATTACATCATATTACAAATATGAAAAAAAGTAAAGCATATATTAACTTTAACAAAAAATATGATTCGATTTGATACTAATAATTATGAATATAATAAATCAAGCCCTATTGGGGTTTATATTATTCATGGATTTTCAAATACAACTTATGAAGTAAAGGAAATTGCAAAATTTCTTGGAGACCAAGGGTTTCATACTATTGCAAATAATCTTCCAGGCCATGGAACAACCGTTGAAGAATGCAATAGAGTGAAATATCAAATGTGGATTGAACATGTGATGCAAGATATAGCAAATTTAATTTCAATATCTGAAAGAACATATGTTATTGGTTGCAGCATGGGTGCTAACTTAGCCTTATATCTTGCCTCTATCTTCCCTTTAAATGGTTGCATTGTTGGAGGCACAGTTTTAAAATTTAATAATCCATTCACTATTCATATAACTAATAGATTATTATGTAAAATTATAAAATTTTCTCAAAAAAAAATTAAAAATGATTCTAATATTAAATATTATGGTTATTCATCATATCCACTAATTGCTTTAAACGAAATGAGAAAACTAACAAGGAAAGTCATAAGTAAATTACCGAAAGTCAAAAGTCCACTTTTAATTATTCACACAGAATCTGATAGATTATCTTTAAAGGAAAATGTTGATTTAGTTTACGATAAAACGAGTTCAGAAATTAAACAAAAGTTTTTTATTAAACATGCACACCATAACTTATTTGATGAAAATCCGGATCAAGAAGAAATTTTTAATGAAGTATTAAAATTTATTTCTAAACATTAAATTTGAAGAAAATAACATCACCATCTTTAACAATATACTCTTTTCCTTCTTGTCTGACTTTTCCTGCACTTTTAATATTCTGCTCTGATTCATATTGTTCTAAATCTTTAACAGTATAAATTTCTGCTTTTATAAAACCTCTTTGAAAATCTGTATGAATTACTCCGGCAGCTTCAGGTGCAGTTGATCTTTTCTTAATTGTCCAAGCTTTTATTTCTTGAACTCCAGCAGTAAAAAAAGTTTCTAAACCTAATAATGAATAACATGATAAAATTAATTGATCAAGGCCCGAAGATTTCAAATTATATATTGATAAGAAATCTTCCTGCTCATCCATATTCAAGTTTGATATTTCCATTTCGATATTTCCACATAATCTCAAGGACTCTGATAAATTTTCTTTAGCAAATTGATTAACTATACTAGAATATTCATCATTTGATTTTGAAATATTATCCTCGTCAACATTAGATAAATAAATAGTTGGTTTTTTTGTTAACAAGAATAAACTTGCAATGAATTGTTCTTCTGGTTCATTTAGAGTAATATTTTTAACCATAACCCCATCATTTAACGATGAATACACCTTATTTAACACGTCCAACTCGAACTTAGCTTGCTTATCGCCTGATTTAACTATTTTTTGTTTTTTATTAATCTGCTTATCCAAAGAATCTAAATCTTTAATAATTAACTCTGTTTCAATAATACCAATATCGCGAATTGGATCAATACTACCCTCAACATGTGCAATATCATCATTATCAAAACATCTAACGACATGTACAACAATATCCACATTACGAATATGTGATAAAAATTGATTTCCCAAACCTTCACCTTGACTTGCTCCCTTTACTAACCCCGCTATATCTACAAATTCTATAGAAGTTGGTATAATTTTATCCGATTGAATATATTTATTTATTACATTTAAACGTTTATCTTTTACAAGTACAGATCCAACGTTAGGATCAATTGTACAAAAAGGATAATTATTTGCGGGTATTTTTGCATTAGTTAATGCATTAAATATTGTTGACTTTCCAACATTTGGTAATCCTATTATTCCAACTTTCATAAATCCTTTATTTTTTATTTTTATAATTTAAAACAGTCTACTATTTCATAGTTAGTATATAATGTTTAATTTAATAATATAATATTAAAGGAATATAAAATGAATAATTGGGCAGTAATTTTAGGATCCTCTAGTGGTATTGGTAGACAATGTGCAATAGAATTAGCAAAAAATAAAATTAATATTTTTGGTGTTTATTTAAGAAAACCAAAAAACTACATTGAAGAATTATCAGATGAAATTAAATCTTACGGAGTAAAAGTAAGATTTTTAAAAATGAATGCTGCAAATGAATCTAATAGATTAGATGCAATAAATCAACTTAAATCTCTTGATAATGTTAATGTTAAAATATTTATTCACTCATTAGCATTTGGCACATTAAAACCCATGATTGATAATGAAGAAAATAATCAGTTAAAACAAAAGCAAATTGAAATGACCACTGATGTTATGTCACATTCATTAATTTATTGGGCTCAAGATTTATTTAATAATAATCTTTTTAATAAACACTCTCAAATTATTGCAATGACAAGCGCAGGTGGGAATAAACAATGGAAAAATTATGGCGCTGTATCTTTAGCAAAATCTTCTCTAGAGTCTGCAATAAGACAATTGGCTTTAGAACTTGCTCCGCATCAAATTGCATGCAACTCTATCGAAGCTGGAGTAACGTTAACTGCAGCACTTGAAAAAATTCCTAATTTTCAATCTATGGTTGATAGTGCATTAAATATAAATCCACATAAACGACTCACATTACCAGAAGATATTGCCAATGCAGTTATAATGCTTTATAAACACAATTCAAGCTGGATTACTGGCAACACCATTAAAGTTGATGGAGGGGAAAGTTTATGATTATTGATATTTTTTTACCTGTATCTCTTATGTTTATAATGTTTACTTTAGGTATTGGACTTACAGTAGAAAATTTTAAAAATATTATTACACAACCCAAAGCTCTTATTCTAGGTCTTGTAAACCAAATGCTACTCCTTCCTTTAGTTGCTTTTTTTATTTTACTTATTATAAAATTGCCAAGTGAAATGGCGGTGGGTATGATGATTCTTGCATGTTGTCCAGGAGGTGTAACATCTAATATGCTTACAAAATTAGCAAAAGGTGATACTGCTTTATCAATCTCTTTCACTGCAATTGTAAGTATTATTTCGGTAATTACTCTTCCAATTATAGTTAGTTTTTCGATGCAATATTTTCTAGGTTCTAACGCACCAAGTATAAATATTTTATCTTTAGGTATGACAATGTTTTGTATTACTACTATTCCCGTAGGAATAGGTTTATTCATTAATACAAAATATCACGATTTTTCTGTTTCTTTATCTATTATTGCAAATAAAATTTCTACTATTTTATTTGTTATTATAATCGCTGGAGCACTAACAAGTGAATGGGAAGCGTTTATTAATAATTTAAATTTATTAGGACCAGCTATAATTGCTTTAATTTTTTTAATGTTATTTATTGGTTATTCTAGCGCATCTTTATTTAATCTTAATAAAGAAAAATCAATAACAATTGCAATTGAATCTGGTATACAAAATGCAACAGTCGGCATAACAATTGGAAACTTAATTTTTAATCAAGATACTGGTCTATCTATATTAAGCTTACCCTCAGGTGTATATGGTATTTTAATGTATTTAGTATGTTTACCTGTTGTATTTTTAATTTTAAGAAATATAAAATAATAATAATTATTTTATCTCTTTTTGAATCAACCCTATTATTTCTCTGTACTCTTTGTTAGGAATAAGGTTAAAAGCATAATTTGCATCTGCCAGGGCTTTGTCAAACATCCCTAGTTTTGAATATGTTATTGCAAGATTATAATGGGTTTGAGCTAATAATTTAATATCATCGTACGATTTATTACTCTTGGACATATAATAAAATTTTGATTTGTTAAACTCAAGAATTGCTTCATTAAACATTTGCCAATCATAATAATGAATTCCTCTTTCCATAGATAGTTCCCCATCACTTTTACATGAAAAAAGAAATAAAACTAAAATAATATATAGGTAGCGGATCATATTTATAAATTAAACATTTTATAATATTAAAATCTATTATAATTCTTTAACAACATTTCTAACGCCATCAAGTAAATTATTAATTTGAATCTCGTTTATTGTTAGTGCAGGGGCCAATCTTATCGTAGTATGATGAGTTTCTTTAGCATAAATACCTTGATTTAAAAGTGCTACAGAAATATGATGGCCATCTAAACTAGGCTCATCAAACATTTCAAAAGCTGTCAATAAACCTTTACCTCGAACTTCTTTTATTTTATCTGGAAAATCATTTTTGATTACATTTAATCCATCCATTAATTGCTTACCTCTAACCCTAGCATTTTTTGCTAAATTCTCCTCAACAAGAGTCTTAATTGCATAAATTCCTACAACAGATGCAAGAGGATATCCACCAAAAGTTGAACCCTCAGAACCTGGTGTTAAAGTTCCTATAACATCATCTCTACCTGCAACAAAAGATATAGGTAAAATTCCTCCTCCTGTTGCCTTTCCACATCCCATTAAGTCAGGTTTGACATTATATAATTGATGTGCAAAATTTTCACCTGTCCTACCATACCCAGTTTGTACCTCATCAAATGCTAATAAGATATTATGTTTTTTACATAATTTTGAGACTTCAGGCCAATATTGATCATCAGGTACAATCACTCCAGCTTCACCTTGAATAGGTTCTACAGAATATGCTGCAATATACTCTCCTTTTTTTTCAAATAAATCTTTAAGTGCATCTAAATCGTTAAATGGTACTAATTCTATTCCTGGAACAAAAGGACCAAAAGATTTTCTTGCATCTGGATCATCTGACATTGAAACTGCAGATACAGATCTTCCATGAAAATTCCCAGTTGCACCTACCACTATAGCTTTATTTTCAGGAATTTTTTTTACTTCATATCCCCATCGCCTACACAATTTAAAAGTTAGCTCCCAAGATTCAACACCTGCAACTTTAGGTACTACGCGGTCCATCTTTGTAAATGATGATACAGCTAATAAAAATGCACTCATATATTTGTGACGTATTGATCTTGGAACTGTTGGTAATTTTTCTTCTGACAAATGATGAATTACGGCATCAACAATTGTTTGATTTAATTGTCCTTGATTAACAGCAGAATAGCAACATAAACCATCAAGCAATTCTGACTCAATATATTTTTCAATATTTGTATTGCTTGGTTTTCGGCAAATCAATGTTGAAGAATCTTTTACATGAGAAACAACTACGTCTTCAAGAGGACTGTAATTATTTCCACCGTGTGTTTTTTCTATTTTCTCATGATCTCCTGGTGATAAATCACCGATTCTAACACTATTAATTGTTAAATCATCACCATAACCCTTAATGCTAACCTTACCGTCCATTGTTTTTCCTTTGTTTTATTAATTTAGAAATTAGAAATGCAATTTCTAAACTTTGTTCATTATTTAATCTTGGATCACAAGCCGTCTCATATCTTAAATCTAAATCTTTATCTTTAATATCATTAATACCACCTAAACATTCCGTTACATTTTCGCCTGTAAGCTCAATATGAACACCTCCTGGTATTGTGTTAGAGCTCATATGAATATTAAAAAAAGCCTCTAATTCGTTTATAATTGTTTTAAATTGTCTTGTTTTATAACCATTTTGTGATTTAATCGTATTACCATGCATAGGATCACAAAACCATATAATTTCATGACCATAATATTTAACTTTTTCAATAATTTTAGGAAGCATTTTTTCAATATTTTTTTCACCTAATCTAACAATAAAAATTAATTTACCTTGTTCATTTTGGGGGTTGACCTTAGAACATAATAAGGGAATATCATCAATTTTAATTTTAGGACCAATTTTAATTCCTATGGGATTATCTAATTTGGATACAAAATCTAAATGTTCACTATTAATATACCTAGTTCTATCACCAACCCATAGCATGTGACTAGAGCAGCAAAATTGATAATTTTTAAATTTCTTAAAAAATAATTTTTCATAATCCAAGATTAAAGATTCATGAGATGTATATAAGTTATTTATATAATTATCTTTATTTTTAATATCTGATGAAGCCATTACAAAATCTAATGCACCTTCAATTTCTTTAACTATTTTATTATATTTAATTCCTAATTTTGATTTATTAATTAAATCTCTATTCCAAAGAGATATATTTTCAATTTTTGTAAACCCTGTCATAATTAATGTTCTAATTAAATTCATTGTTGCAGCAGAATGGTGATAAGCCTTAATCAAATTATCAGGATTGGGGACTCGCTTTTCAGCTTTAAAATCAATTGAATTAACACCGTCACCCTGATAAGCAGGCAGTGTAAGTTCTCCACGTTTTTCCAATAAATTTGAACGCGGCTTGAAATATTGACCAGCAATTCTACCAATATTTATAACCTTCATGTTTGAAGTAAATTCAATGATAGCTGACATTTGCAACAAAATTTTCAATTTACTTTTTATTAAATCTGTATTAAAATCACTAAAAGTTTCTGCGCAATCTCCACCTTGAATCACAAACTGCTTTCCAATAGCTACATCTTTTAATTTATTTTTTAAGGTAATAATCTCATCAGGATATACTAGTAAGGGATACTGATTAATTTTTTTTATAATTTTTTTATAATACTTAGTATCTGGCCATTCAGGAGAATGTATTCTTTTATCAATCATTATATAATCCTTTTAAAAATTGACCTGTATAAGAATGTGGAATACTCATTAATTCAGTTGGTGTAGCTTCAGCAATAATCTGTCCACCATTAGACCCTCCTTCTGGTCCTAAGTCAATAATCCAGTCTGCTGTTTTAATTACATCTAAATTATGTTCTATTACTATCACTGTGTTACCTTTATCTGTTAAATCATGTAAAACTGTTAATAGCAACTGTATATCTTGAAAATGTAAACCAGTAGTTGGTTCATCTAAAATATAAATAGTTTTACCGGTATTGACTTTCGAAAGCTCTTTAGCTAACTTAATTCTTTGAGATTCACCACCAGATAAACTCGTTGCCTGTTGTCCTAATTTAATATATCCTAAGCCTACATCTAGCAAGGCATTTAATTTTCTAAGAATTGTTTTATGGTTTTTATAAAATTTTGCTGCTTCTTCTACTGACATTTCTAAAATTTCGTTTACATTCTTCCCATTATACTTAATTTGTAGTGTTTCTCTATTAAATCTTTTTCCATCACATTGATCGCATTTTATATACATGTCTGGTAAAAAATGCATCTCTACTTTTACAAGCCCCATTCCTTGACATGCCTCGCATCTACCTCCCTTAACATTGAAAGAGAATCTGCCAGCTTTATAGCCTCTGATCTTAGATTCTGGAACATTTGTTAATAAATCACGAATTTCACCAAATACACCAGTATAAGTAGCAGGATTAGATCGAGGTGTTTTACCAATAGGCATTTGATTAATATCAATTACTTTATCTAAATATGATAAGCCATCTATTGAACCATACTTTAGTGGTTTAATATTACTAGAAAAATACTGTTTTGACAAACATGGGTATAATGTTTGATTAATCAAAGATGACTTGCCTGATCCAGATACTCCAGTAACACATATAAAATTATTAAGTGGTAATTTCAAAGTAACATTTTTTAAATTATTTCCTTCAGCATTTTTTAAAGTAACAAATTTATTGTTTCCTCTTTTTGTTTTTTTGCTTATCAAAATATTTTTATTTTTTGAAAGATAATTTCCAGTTATAGAGCTTTTATCTTTTAAAATATTCTTATATGTGCCTTGATAAGCAATTTTTCCTCCATGAACCCCAGCTCCTGGACCTAAGTCAACAATCCAGTCTGCAGCCTGCATTGTTTCAGAATCATGTTCCACAACAATAACTGTATTACCCAAATCTTTTAAATGAATCAAAGTTTTAATTAACTTGTCATTATCTCTAGGATGCAAACCAATAGATGGTTCATCTAAAATATACATAACCCCCATTAGCTTGGAACCTATTTGAGTTGCTAGTCTAATTCTTTGCGATTCGCCACCTGATAATGTAGTAGCAGACCTATCTAATGTTAGATATCCTAAACCAACATCATTTAAAAAATTAAGCCTGGATAAAATTTCAGTAATAATACTTTGAGAAATTTTTTTATCTTTATCACCAAGTGTTAATTTTTGTAAAAATATAATTAATTTCTCAATTGATAATTCACATATCGAAGTTATGTTTTTTTTATTAATCAATACAGATAAATTGCTCAGCTGCAGTCTTTGACCATCACATTTTTGGCAGTTTTGTTTTGTCATAAACTTTTCAATCCAATCTCTAATATATCCAGATTGAGTTTGCAAATATCTTCTATGTAAATGAGGTATTACACCTTCAAAGTAAATATCTACTTCTCCTTTAAATCTACTTTTCTTTCTACTTTTATTATTTTTTAAACCAAATAAAATAATTTTTTTTGCTTCATTAGGTATAATCTTCCATGGATCATTTATATTAAAATTAAAGTTTTTAGAAATATCATAAATCGACTGATGGAACCATGTGTTCCACGGTGGCTCTCCTAATGGTTTTATACATCCTTTTTTTATGCTTAAACTTATATCTTCAACGATTCTCTCTGCGTCTATTAATAAATTTGTTCCTAGACCATCGCAATTTTCACAAGCACCTTCTGGAGAATTAAATGAAAAATGTCGTGGCTCTAACTCATTAAAATTAAGACTACATTCAATGCAGGCCAAATTGGCATTATAATAAAATTCTTTATTTTCTGTTGTTATAATTTTTAAAGAACCATTACTAATTTTTAATGCAAGCTCAACAGCACTAGTTAATCTTTCAATAATATTTTTAGTTATTGCTAATCTATCAATCATTAAGTCTATTGTATGTTTTTTATTCTTATTTAGTTCCGGAATTTTATTTAAATCTATATTTTCACCATTTATTCTACAGCGCATAAACCCTTCTTTAAAAAAATTGCTTAATAAATCTTTATGTGTGCCTTTTTGTAACTTTATAATAGGTGCAAAAATATAGAATTTTGTATTTTCAGAAAGCTCTAGGATATTATCAACAATTTGCTGAACAGTTTGTTTACTAATTTTATTATTACATTTAGGGCAATGTTGAACTCCTATCCTTGCATATAATAAACGAAAATAATCATAAATTTCAGTCACTGTTCCAACTGTTGAGCGTGGATTTCTACTCTTTGATTTTTGTTCGATTGAAATAGCAGGTGATAAACCTTCAATTTGATCAACGTCTGGTTTACCCATAATTCCTAAAAACTGCCTAGCATAAGATGAAAGAGACTCAACATATCTACGCTGGCCTTCAGCGTATAATGTTTCAAAAGCTAACGATGATTTGCCTGAACCTGATAAGCCAGTTATAACTATGAATTTGTTTCGTGGTAAATCAAGACTTATATTTTTTAAATTATTAGCTCTTGCTCCTTTAATACTAATACTATTTTTCATATATTTTTTATTTTCATTAACCTTTAAACTACAATAAAAATTTTCAAATACAAACTCTTCTAGAATAAAAAAATATCATGTAATTTCAACATATGAAAAACTATAAAAAATTAATATTAATCGCTACTTTACTTGCTTGTTTGTTATTTATTTCATTTAGCAATAGCAACACAATTGGAAAGCTTAAAAGCTTATCCTATATAATCAGACTTGTAGAAAACTACTATGTAGATGAAGTAGACCTGAGTGAAATATTAGATGGTGCTATACACGGTTTTTTAGATGAATTAGACCCACACTCTTCATACATTAATAGTAAAGATTTTAAATATATGCAAGAAAGTTTAGAGGGTGAATTTGAGGGCATAGGAATTGAATTTGCTATTTTGGATGGGTATATTACTGTAATTTCCCCTATACCCGGGACACCTTCTGATAAAGCAGGGTTAGTAGGTGGTGATAAAATTGT